>JAEEGL013151273.1_pt1 | contig 13959 bp, 12 predicted proteins | sample 9134231 | NCBI WGS metagenome assembly JAEEGL01 (sample SAMN16246548, study PRJNA631951) | gut metagenome | biome: gut microbiome; feature: rumen; material: fiber-attached | host: Bos | place: Iran: Karaj | collected 2018-10
CTGATTCCTCCTTTTCTGATGAACGCATGGATTCCAGGCAAGACTTCTCTGCGCTTTGTATCCGACCTTTTTTCTGGATGATATACGGCATTCCTGAATGAAACCTCTGGATGACCATTTCGATGAAGCGGACTTAAATACAAAAGGGAAGCAGAACGTTTTTTGTGGCTGACTATGATTTCTCATGTCTAAAAAAGCGCACGTCCTTACTTTGCCCGGACCCTTTCGATGATATGCCTATCAAACGAAAGGCCAGGAACATCTGTACTATTCCTGACCTCTTTATCATATCGATGAATGTATATTATCTTCCACTATGATCAGGTGCAGATCTTCCTGATTTCATAATAGAAAAAAGCTCTAGGGCAATCTGTATATGAGAACATCTCTATTCATCCTGAAAAAACAGTAAACTGCCTGAAAATATTACGACTAAATGATATAATGGTTTAGTACTTTAAGTACAGGTTTTTGTTTATGAAAAAAGCTTTGTTTTCTATATTCATAACTCTGCTATGTACAGGAGCTGTTGCTTCAACTTATTTTATGTTGGACCATAATAGTCCTAGGATCAAGACAAATGGAAAACCTTCTCTGGCTTGCAGTGTTTCTTTTGATGACTTGTTGGTGTATGCATCTGCTTCCGATGACAAAGCCCTCAAGTCATTTTTTATAGAAGAAAAGTCTTTAAACACAATTGCAGATAACGGTTATCTTACTTTTGTAGCAATTGATGATTCAAACAACGTGAGCAAAAAACAGATTGCTGTTGATGTCGAGCCAAGTTTGAAGCGGTATCACATTGATATCCTGAAACCTTTGAGGTTTCAGGTAAATGAGATGCCCATGATCGACGATTATATCAGATTAAGAAATGACTGCGGCTGGGATGAGGAGGGATATCTGGTTATAGAAGGCATCAATTACAACAAGTTTGGTGAATACGAAGTCAATATCAGAAGCAAAAAACATCCTGAAGTTGAGAATCTGGAAATGGTCGCTGAAGTTGGTGATCTGCATATTCCGAAAATCATACTGAATACTTCTTATGATGAAAATGTTTCTAGAACCTATTTTGATGACGCTTATTTTACGGCTTTTATAGAAGATGTTCAGGATGATCTGGATATGGATCTTATAGACTCGGTGGAATGTGACTGGAGAGATGTGTTAAGCGCAGCTCAATCCGGTTATGTCAGCACAAGCGGCACGTATATAATCACATACAGTGTTACAGACTCAGATATGAATACAGGAACAGCACAACTGACCATCATATTGAAGGCGCCTGTTATTACTGAAGAAGACCAGGAGGGATAGAATATGAACAATAATGATTATGAATATGAAATAGATCTGTTACAGGTCTTTGAAATCATCAAGCAAAGACTGATCATGTTTATTCTTATTTGCATGGTCTGTTGTACTACCGCTCTTTGCATTACAAAATTTGTTATGAAAGAGACTTTTACAGCCACGGCTAAGCTGATCGTTGTTCAGAAATCAAATTCCAGTTCTGCTCAACAGAATTATACCTATTCCGATCAGCAATTATCTCAGAAGTTGGCCAACACGTACTCACAGATCATTATGTCAGAGGCTATTTCTGATCCCGTTATTGCGAATTTGGATCTGTTCAATAAGTATGGTATTTCTTCAGGCCAATACAACAGCATCGTTAAAGTGTCAAGTGCCAATAATACAGAGGTCATGAACGTGTCCGTCACGACTAATGACCCTGTCCTGTCGGCGGACATTGCCAATGAAGTTGTCAGAGTATTCGAGGATAAGATCTCTGATATCATGCAGATAGAAAACGTCACAACATTAACAAATGCTAAAATTCCTTCAAGAAAATCTGGCCCTAGTACAACAAGGAATACTGCAATTGGCGGCACGATCGGTTTGGTTATATGCGGTATTATTACAGTTATTCAATTACTGACAGACACAAAGGTAAAAACGGAAGACGAGGTAAAGAGAATCTTTGATTATCCAATTATTGGCTCTATTCCAGATTTTGAGATAAGAGATGCGGAGGTGGACGAAGATGACGAATAGGATTGTTGAAAACACATTAAAACCTAGTGATAACCTCATTACGTTAACACAACCTGATAGCGTTGCTTCAGAAGCTTTCAGAATATTGAGAACTAATATTTCTTTAAAGGATTTTGACTCTAAGATTAAAGTTATTAATGTTATTTCGTGTTCAGTCAAAGAATCCAAGTCAACAACCGTGTTGAATCTGGGGTATGTTTTCTCTCAGTTGGGAAAGAAAGTTTTGATTATGGATCTGGATCTGAGACTTCCTTCAATACATAAAAAACTGAAGATGAAGAACAAAAACGGCATCACAGATGTAATTGCAAAGACGATTGATTTCAATGAAGCTGTAATACATTACACCAAGAATATGGATATCATTCTATCTGGCACGAGAAATCCTTATGCATCAGAATTGATTCAGTCAAAGGCTTTCGCCAATGTGCTGGAAGCATTGAAGAGTGCCTATGACATGATTGTCATCGATTGTCCGCCTGTTGGCTTGGTGACAGACGGTGTTATTACATCTACGTTGTGCGATGGTACGATCATGTGCGTTGCATCAGGAATGAATGATAAGAAAGATCTTGAAAGAACTAAAGATCTGATTGATCAGTTTGATGTAAATATGTTGGGAATCGTAATGACCAGGGTTCCTGCTGGAAAGAAATACTATAGTAAGTATGGTTATAAGAAGTATGGAAACGGTTATGGATATGGATATTATGGTGAGTCTGATAAGAAGAAAAAGAAAGAAAAGAAGAAATGATCGATATTCATAATCACCTGATTCCGAATATCGATGATGGATCTGATTCACTTGAGCTTTCGAGAAAACTGATTCAGGGTGCCATCAATGAGGGGATCACAGATATACTGATCACGCCTCATTTCATGAAACACGGGCCATACAACGTTAAAAAAGAGGAATTAAGAAATCTGTTTGAAAACTTGAAAAAGGAAACAGAAGACCTTGATGTAAATCTATATTTAGGAAATGAACTATTTATTGATAGGGAAATGGATGAATTATTGATAAACAATCAGGTCTGCACAATGAATGATTCCAGATATGTGCTGATTGAATTTCCTTTCGAACATTACAAAGCTGAATATGATGACTATCTTTATAACGTATCCCTTGAATATAAGATTATTATTGCGCATCCTGAGAGATACCACTACGTGCAAAAAAAGCACAACTTTGTAGATCGATGGCTTTCGGAAGGATATCTTCTGCAAGCCAATTCAACATCCTTGTTTCATTCGGATACAAGACGCGTTGTTTATAATCTGATTGAAAAAGGGAGGTTGAGTTTTATTGCTTCGGATGCCCACAATGAATATAGGCCTGTGAGCCTGATAGAGGCCTATCAGCTTGTTTCCAGGAGGTTTTCCGAAGAAACGGCTGAACATCTGATGGAGATCAATCCGAAGAGAGTTATTGAGAATAAGCCTGTTAAAAGGGTTGAGGCTATCAGAAAGCGCCTGTTTTAAACCGATAACTTCGAATTAGAGAATCGCTTTATCGTTTTGTCTGACAATTATCTTAATGATTTCTTAGCTTCGATTTCCGAAATGAGGATGTTAAGAGTTCATGAAAATAGTGCTTGCAGTTTATATTGCAAGCTGAAAGATTATTGTCTGAAATGATGCCAGAAGAGTTGGCTAATACGAATCGATATGATTTAAATTGGAATTAATTAAATAATTTTGAAAACAAATATGAAAAACGCTGCAGTTGTGACATGCTTTAAATCAAATGAAGAAAGAACATCGTTTGTTATCGAAGCATTACAGGAAAGAGGATATAATACGATTGGCGTCAGTACTGATTTTTCACATATAACTAAGAAAAAGAGAACTGACACAAGAGATTACTACGTGCAGATCAAAACGGATCCTTATACAAGAAATCTGTCGATCAGCAGACTTTTATCGCATCGCAGTTTTGCTAAGAGAGCCTTTGAATTTCTTGACAGTTATGACCCGGATCTGATATGGGTATGTGTTCCGGCGAACTCTTTGATTTCAGAAGCAAAAAAATATAAAGACAGACATCCTGATGTGAAAATCATAATTGATGTGATTGATATGTGGCCAGAGTCCATGCCTCTAGGTACATTGAAGAAGTTGCTCCCTTTCACAATCTGGCGCAACATAAGGAATGATTCCATCAATTGTGCTGATGCTTTGGTAACGGAGTGTAGCTACTATAAAAGTATTTTGAAGTTTGAATATCAGGGTCAGGTAAAGACGATCCATTGGGCCAGAGATAACAAAGTTGAAGATTTTGATTTGGATCTTCCTGAAGACAAACTGTCTTTGGCTTATATAGGTTCTATCAATAACATCATTGATATCGATGAGATAGGCAGATTGATTGATTCATCAGATATGCCTGTTGTTTTACATGTTATAGGATCTGGCGAGAGCAAAGAAAGATTATTGGAATCATTAAGACCTAAATGTGAATTGGTTTATTATGGTGTGACTTATGATCCTGATGATAAGAAAAGAGTTTTTTCTAAATGCCATGCTGGATTGAATATATATAAGGAAGGATTGTATATCGGGTTAACTGTAAAGAGTATTGATTACTTCAATTATGGCTTGCCTATTATAAATTCAATCAAGGGGGATACTTTTAGCCTGATTAAGGATTATGGAGTTGGCTTTAATGTAGATAAGAAATCAAAGCTGGATGCAAAAAAAATCATTGAGATGCGTTTACATAACGAAAAGATCTTAGAAGTTTATGAGAATTATTTTACAAAAGAAGTGTTTATAAGGAGATTAAATCAGGTGATAGACTCGATTGAGTAATATCTGTCTTTTTTATACATATCTAGATAATAATGAGCATACAAGCAAAGAAAAAGAACAATGTAAACCATCGAATTTTTTCAAAACGCGTAGCAAGATTTGCGAATATTGTTGCGATGGTAGCTATATTTGCGTCTGCATGGTACTTATTCTATGTAAAAGAAGCAAAAATGCCTTTCTATAGAAGAGGAAACTGGCTTTTGATTACTTTGTATGCATTGCTATATCTGATTATCGGGAGAGTTTATGAAGCTCTGAAAATCTCCTATAACAGTGTAGGAGAGATGGTTTATTCACAAGCATTATCTTTGCTGGAAGTGAATGTCATCATGTATTGTATTATTTCCCTTTTAAATAGAGAACTCGGGAGTATATGGCCAGCTTTGTTTGTTTTGTTTTTTCAGATAGTGGTTAGCACGATTTGGAGTTATTTGACTCAAAGTTGGTATCTAAAGACTTTCGGATCAGATAAGACCATTGTTATAACGGACTTGAGGGAGGGGTTCTCTAATCTGATTGAAGACTATAATCTGACTAAGAAATATAATGTCATTCATACTTATTCAGTAGAAGAGTGTATTGATGATTTGGACAAATTGAATGAAGCAGATGTCGTATTCATGGCTGGTGTTCATTCTCATAATAGAAATACAATTACAAAGCATTGTCTAATTCACGACATTAAAGCCTTTATTATTCCGAGAGTAGGTGACCTTATACTAAAAGGAGCTGAAAGCAGTCATATGTTTCATCTATTGCTGATGAAAGTTGAGAGATATAATCCTTCTTTTGAGTATGCGCTTATTAAGAGATTTGGTGATATTGTTTTGTCTTTGATTGCTTTAATTCTGTTTTCACCGATCATGATCATAACAGTGATCTGTATCAAATTAGAAGATCATGGTCCAATTCTTTATAAACAACGCAGATTGACGAAAGATGGAAAGATATTTGAGTTATATAAATTCAGAAGTATGAGAGTTGATGCAGAAAAAGATGGTATAGCAAGGCTTTCAACAGGAGAAAATGATGATCGTATCACTAAAACAGGAAGATTTATCAGAAAAGTCAGAATTGATGAATTTCCTCAATTATTCAATATACTAAAAGGAGATCTCACGATCGTAGGTCCTAGGCCAGAAAGACCGGAGATAGCAGAACAGTATGAGAAAGAGCTCCCCGAATTTGCCTTAAGGCTTCAAGTGAAAGCAGGACTTACCGGATATGCACAGGTTTATGGAAAATATAACACAATTCCTTATGATAAGTTGTTGATGGATTTGATGTATATATCTAACGCAAGCGTATTTGAAGATCTGAAGATTATTTTCTATACAATTAAGATCCTCTTCATGCCTGAAAGCACCGAGGGTGTCGCAGAAGGTTCTACAACCGCAATGGACTACGATAATGAGCAATATCTCTCGAATGATGGAGAAAATAAGGATAGTTTTTGGGAAAATTGAACCAATATAAAATAAAACCGTTTTAAGACTGATTGGGGAAAAGTGTGCCTTGAAATTAATGATTATAATGGTTTCAAAACAATGAAGAGATTATTTAGTAGAAGTATTTCCATTGATGGTTTCATATAAAAGACATTGTAAATGTTGTTTTTTGTTGACAAACGATCGCAAGAAATGACCAAAAATAGAAATATGAATTGAGGTTTCCAAACCTGTCGTTTATAAAGAAAGCCATAATTCTTCGCCACTTCTAAATCGTTGTATGATTTTGGCCAGAAATTTTGTGATAAATGATTAGATTTATCAATAGTTCCAAACTACAAACATGGAATCTGTAACTAGATAGATAAAAGAAAGTTCGTTTGAGCGACTTTCGGAAAGTAAACGTATAGGAAGATGCCTCAAACAAGATAATTTGTTTCAAAGAATTATATGTTTTTATTCACAAATAATCCGATTTGAAGGAGCATTAATTGCACATGCCAAAAGTAACAGTAATTATACCAGCTTATAACGCTGAACTTTATATAGAACAATGTGCGTACTCCGTTCTTCACCAGACACTTAAAGACATTGAAATCATATTTATTGATGATGGAAGTACGGATAAAACAGGAAGTATAATTGATAATCTTACAAAAGGCTTTTCTAATACTCGAGTAATTCATCAAGCAAACAAGGGCCTTTATAAGACCAGAGAAATCGGACTATCAATGGCCACAGGGGACTATGTTGGGTGGGTCGATGCTGATGATTATGCTGAATTGAATATGTTCGAGATTCTTTATAACACAGCGATCGAGTTTAATAGTGAAATTGTCATCTGTGATTATTCTTGGATTCCAAAAAAGATAGCGACAAAAGAGAAATGGTTTAGAGAGTATAAGGGAAAAGTGGATGCAACTTTTGTGGAACGTAATTCTCAGCCGTGGAATAAGATTGTATCTAGAGAACTTATGGAGAGATTAAATATAGGTTCTTTATTTGTCTCTTGTTTTGATGAGGCTTATATTCGCATTCTCATGGAAGCAAAAAATCCTGTAACAGTAAATCAACCCCTTTACAACTACAGAGTTGGTGGTAGAACAATGAGTTCTTCCTATACAAACGTTTCACATTACAGACGGTTTGCTATCGCTTCTAAAGAGTTATGTAAAGTGATGCAACCAATTGTTAATGATGATTATTGGAAAGATTACTTTGATTACCGCGTTGCTTTCTATCTTCTCGCGACTATGATTGTGGCAGCAAATTCAAGCAATAGAGATGCATACGAACAAAACAGAAGGGAATTATTCGCTATTCAACCAAAGTACTATAAAAATCAACACTATTTGAGGATTTTGAAAGAAAACTACGGAACTCTAAGAGCTTTTGTGATCGGTAGGTTGATTCCTATTGGATATGAAATAGCGTATCTTGCTTGCAAGGTTGGAATTAGACAAAAAAAGGCTTAAATATGAGACTGTTGTATTTTGTTCAATACTTTCCACCAGAAAAAGCTTCAGGCCTACCTATAGTAACCGATATGATAGAAGGATTCGCAAAACATGGATGGGATATTGATGTTTATGTACCCACCCCTACAAGAGGAGTGACTGGCGAAATTCGCAGAGAGTATGCAAAAAAGAGAAAACAAGTCTATTATGGAGGGAAAATAACAATTCATAGAATGCATTTGTACCGTGAAGGGACAGGAATGCTTCAGAGAACGATCAGATATAGTATCTTCAGCTTGCAGTGTCTTGTTCGTGGACTTTTTGTCTCAGCTGATGCAATTTTCACAGGCGGTGGTCCACCAACACAAGGGATCATAGGCGGATTGATTCATTTGTTAACTAATAAAAAATTCATTTTTAATCCACAGGATTTATTCCCTGATTCGCTTTTAATTTCGGGCAAGGCAACAGAGAATTCTAGGATTATAAAGTTTAGCCGGATGATGGAACGATTTTCGTACAAGAATGCCGATGTAATAATAACTATCACTGAAGATATGGCAGAAAACATTAGGCGTAGACTAGAAGATAAAAACAAAGTTCATGTTGTCCGGAATTGGATCGATACAGAGAAGACTGTACCATTTGAACGAAGTAAAAACACGCTTTTTGATAAGTTTGGATTGTGCAAAGAGTTGTTTTATGTAACATATGCAGGTAATATTGGCATGATGCAGGGTATTGAAACCATTGTTGATGCGGCTGAAAAGTTGAAGGATGAATTGGGAATTCGGTTCATCATCTTTGGTAATGGCAGCGAAGAAGAAAGAATAAAAAACAGAATTGCTGAGAAGCAGTTGAAGAACATACAAGTTTTTCCTCTTCAGCCCTTAGATCGTGTTTCGGAAGTTTATAGTTTAGGTGATGTGTCCATTATCTCATGCAAAGCGGGGACAGGTGGTAGTGGAATGCCCAGCAAAATATGGACGATCATGGCGACAGGAACCGCAATCATTGCATCATTTGACCTTGGCGGCGAGATGGAGAAGATAATTGACGAGGCAGAATGCGGGATCTGCGTTCCTGCAGATGACTCGAAGATGCTTGCTGAAGCGATAGATGAATTGTTCTGCAATAAAGAAAGAACGAAAACGCTGGGAGATAATGCTCGAAAGTATGTGGTGGAAAAAGTTAGTAAAGAACAGGCTATTAATCAGTACATAGAGCTTATTATGGATACGGTAAATAAATAATGAAAGTCAATTTTGGTTTCTTCATAAATAAGCTATTCCGGCTCATGAACCGGCCTGCTCTTAGAGATTGTCAAATTGACCATACTGCGAAAGTGGGTACTGGCTCTAATTGTATCGGAGTGCGGATGGGACGCTACAGCTATATGGGGAAAAACAACTCTGTGGCTGCCACGACTATTGGTTCCTTTTGTTCTATCGCAAGCTATTGTTCCATAGGAGGAGGGGCACATCCGCTAAATACGGTGTCAACATCCCCTGTTTTCTACGAAGGTAAAAATGGCTTTAATAAGCATTTCAGTAGTATCTTTGTAGAAAAAAATAAAGCCATAGAGATTGGTAATGATGTGTGGATCGGCGAGGCTGTGTTTATTAAAGATGGTGTGAAGATAGGAACAGGGGCCGTCATTGGCGCTCACAGTGTTGTTACGAAGGATGTTCCACCTTATGCCATTGTTGCTGGTACACCTGCAAAGGTTATACGGTATCGATTTGATGAGGAGACAATTCAAAGGTTGCTTGACAGCAAATGGTGGGAATGGCCGGATGACGAACTGACAAAATGGGCAAAGTATTTTGATGATGCTGAACATCTGTTTCAACAGAGAAATGCGAATTAGAGTAGAGGATTATGATTAGATGAAAATTGTTCATTTATGTCTAGCGAGTTTTTTTCCTGATGGATATGCATATCAAGAGAATATGCTTCCGAAGTTTCATAAACAGTTTGGCTATGATGTTGAGGTAATTGCGTCTCGTGAGACATTTGATGAACACGGGAAAGCGACACTTTATAACGGGCCAAGAAAGTATAGAAATGAATTTGCTATCCCTGTTACAAGACTAGATTATAAGAAACCGTTGAAGTTTTATCGGAAGATGCGGAGATATCGCGGGACAGAAGAGACTTTGAGGTTAACAAATCCAGATATACTCTTTATCCATGGCTGTCAGTTCCTTGATATTGACAAGGTCGTCACTTATCTAAAGTCACATAAGAATGTTACGGTATACGTCGATAATCATGCGGACTTCTCAAATAGCGCGACAAATTGGATTTCTAAGAATGTGTTGCATAAGGGTGTATGGAAACGATGCGCGCACAAGATAGAGCCTTATACAAAGAAGTACTATGGTGTTCTTCCTGTTCGTGTTGATTTTTTGAAAGATATATATGGCCTTCCTGCTAATAAGAGTGAACTTCTGGTAATGGGTGCCGATGATGAGTTCGTTGAAAAAGCTAAATCATCTGGTGCGAGAGAACGAATCCGAGAGAAGTACGGTATCAAAAATACTGATTTCCTCATAATGACTGGCGGCAAAATCGACCAGTGGAAAACACAGACGTTGTTGCTAATACAGGCTGTTCAGAACATTAAGATAGACAATGTGCGCTTGATCGTCTTCGGTTCCGTAACACAGGAACTGATGGATCAGATAAAAGCATTAGCAGATGGGACGAAAGTCCAGTATATCGGCTGGGTTTTGTCAAAGGATTCTTATGATTATTTCGAGGCAGCAGACCTTGTGGTATTCCCTGGACGGCATTCCGTGATGTGGGAGCAGGTTACAGGCCAAGGCAAGCCTATGCTTGTAAAGGATTGGCCTGGAACGCATCATGTAGATCTCGGAGGAAATGTGAAATTCTTGACACGAGATAGTGTTGAAGAAATCCAGCATGAGATCGAAAACTTGTTAGATCATCCAGAGGAATATCGAAGGATGAAAGAAGTCGCTGAAAAAGAGGGAATGAGGGTTTTCTCCTATGCAGATATCTCAAGAAGGGCAATTCAAGAGTAAAATCAGCAATGCTGACATTGATTTGTTGGTTATCCTCTTTGCTTATGCAGGGCCAATCATTAATGTCCTACTGTTTTTACTCCAAAGGAATTCAAGATCAGGACAAATGGCAATTGCATATGTTATAGTTGCTGTTGGCTCAGTACTATTATTTTTTAGATATGCAAAGAGACGTGTCCCGGTTGCAATCATAACAATTGTTGCTGTAATGGTACTGGCAATGGTTTCCTTTATTATTACACAATTCACTTATGGCCGAACAAATCCACTGTTTATCTCTGAACAGAGGGCCTTCTTAGGTATGGAAGGATGTGCGTTACTTTTATCATTGAATATAGTATGGAGTCGAAAAACTGAAGTAAACAAGGGCATCATACTTGCCTTTGATGTCGTTTTATCTGTAGTTTCATTTTTGGCTTTAACTAGAGGGAACAGTTTAACAACTGGTGGACTGATTGCAGATACAAGCGGGTTTCTTTATCAGAATATTGCTTATTATTCAGCTTATTGCTTGGGATTAAACATGTTTTTGCTGGCAGAGACAAATAGCCAAACAAAAACTGCACTTATCAAATTAGGATACATCGTATTGTCACTTCTTCAGTTGTTTACATGCTTTATGTCAGGGGGGCGTGGTGGTGTTGTTCTAGCATTGGGGTTTTTAGTCTATGTGGTTTTCTCCGTATATGGACGCAAAAGAGCATATAAGATTATAGTTCCATCTATAATACTGATACTTGCTGTTAAATATATATTCCCTAATCTTATGTCTCGTGTAGGACTTGATTCTTCTGGTTTGACGAGAGTTTTGAGCCTTTTTAGCAAAGGGGCAACGGACAATTTGTCAGATCGAGGCAGGATGGCATTAGCGAATAGAGCTTTGACAGCTTTTTGGGAAAGACCGATATTGGGAAATGGGATTGGATCTGTTTTCTATCTTTTGGGCAACTATTCCCATAATATGTTTACTGATATTTTGGCTGAAACAGGTATTGTGGGATTAATGATTGTTATAGCGTTACTAGGACATGCGGTGAGAAAAGCAATTAAGCTCTATAGAGCTGGGTCACTTTACCGCTTTATGCTCATTCTACTAATTAGTGGGCTAATTCTGAACTTGTTTAGCGGGTATGTATGGGTCAATCAGCATATATGGCTTCCAGTTATTGTGTTTTTGTTAACACCGATAAAAGATATATGTGAGGAACAGGAAAGGAACATAGGTAGTAAAGATAAGCAATGTACTACGGTCTGACGTCCGTATTATTCGGATACATGACAATTGGTAGATGAGATGAACATAGTAAAGAAAGCCATTCAAATAGGATGGAGCGATATTAGAAAAAACTACAATTATTTTTTATATCGTTTCACAGGAAACGATTACCATTTCGATGTAAATATCATCAGCATAGATCAGACTCTTGATTACATGGAAGTCCCCGGAAACTCTATTGTTAGATACGGTGATGGAGAATTCATGCTTATGTGTGGAGGAAACATTGGCCGTTATCAATCGGCAAATGATGAGCTGGCAAAGAGGTTAAAATCCATTCTTATGGAACATAACGAAAGGCTACTTGTATGTTTGCCGGAACCCTTTGCAGGGGTGGAGAAATATGTTACTTGTTCAAAGAAACACTGGATTCTCCATAATAAGGAATCTCGCGATATATATCAAACGCTCATTGAACCACAGACTAGGTATGGCAATAGTTTCGTTTCTAGACCGTATTTGATATATGCTGATAAATCAAAGTGTAAAGGTTGGTTTGACAGAATCAAATGTCTTTTTTCTGGGAAAGACATAACAATCATTGAAGGAATTTATAGCCGAACCGGAGTAGGCAACGATTTGTTTGACGGAGCAAATTCGATTGAAAGAATACTGTGCCCGCCTAATAATGCTTTTAAGAGCTATGAACAAATTCTTGGCGTTTCAAAGCAAATCAACAAAGATAGGCTAATATTGGTTGCGCTCGGGCCAACGGGAAAACTGCTAACGTACGACTTGGTTAAAATGGGATATTGGGTTCTTGATATCGGACATATTGATTCAGAGTATGAATGGTTTTTGATGAACGCTACTAAAAAAGTGACGCTTACAAATAAGCATACAGCAGAACACAACAGTGATGCTATTGGCGAGTGTACCGATGAAAAATACATTACGTCGATCGTTCAGAGAATTGATTAAAGTTTTAAGTACTATAAGTATTCGCGAGGATCTAAATGGACAGAAAGTTGGCAAAGAATATATTTCTGAGCATTGGGTATAACCTCCTCACAGTGATAGTTCCCTTTATCACCGCTCCTTATCTAGGGAGAGTATTGGGAGCTGATAAGGTTGGCTCATATACATATGTGCAGTCAATAGCAAGCTATTTTTTGATGTTTGGCTTGCTTGGTATGAGGAGTTATGGAAATAGAACGATAGCGAGAGTACGAGATTCTAAAGAAGAACGCAGTAAGACTTTTTGGCAAATCTATTTTATGCAGGTTTTTACCGGTATAGTTGCCTTTTGCGCCTACTTAGGTTTTCTCTTGCTATTTAACCATAAACACATTTCAATTGCTATTATTGTTAGTATGTATGTAGCAACAGGCTTTTTGAACGTAGATTGGTTTTGCGACGGAATGGAAGACTTTTCATCAATTGCAAGACGTACGTTATTTATAAAACTTATCAATTTACTCTTGATTTTTTTACTGGTAAAGAAAGAAAACGACCTTGGCAAATACTGCATAATAATGTCTGCAGGTTATTTGGCCTCAGCTTTGCTTATTTGGCCGTCGGTAAGAAAGCAAATTGATTATGTTCAGCCTATGATGCCTGAAATACTTCCTCATTTTCGGAATAATTTGTTGCTCTTTGTTCCGACGATTGCAGCGAGCGTTTATCAGACAATGGATAAGATTATGATAGGTGGACTTGCAAGTGAAGCTGAGCTAGCCTATTACGAATATGCAGAAAAAATCACACAGATTCCAATGCTTCTATTTACTGCAATGGGTGCGGTTATGCTTTCCAGAATGTCGCATATATTCAGCAAAGACGAGGAAGAAGCTTTTGACACTTTAGCATATTCAATGGATCTTTCTTTTACAATAGGATCATCATTTTGTTTTGGC
>JAEEGL016355591.1_pt1 | contig 13959 bp, 1 predicted proteins | sample 9134231 | NCBI WGS metagenome assembly JAEEGL01 (sample SAMN16246548, study PRJNA631951) | gut metagenome | biome: gut microbiome; feature: rumen; material: fiber-attached | host: Bos | place: Iran: Karaj | collected 2018-10
AAAGGAACGCCGGCGGCTCATGCCCCGTCTTCGCCGCAAACATGTACGGCGGGGTTCCGCCGACGATCGTGTCCGAAAGCGTCCAGTTCGCCGCATTCCCCGTCACCGCCGAAAGCGCGCCCGCGCCCGTCTTCTGCGCCAACGCCACTGGTCCCGTCGTCTCGAAGGAGTAATACTGACGTCTCGTGGCCAAGGATATGACGGTTTCTCCATTCGGGTTCTGGATATCGGCATCCGTAAGGGCAGAACTAGAACCGGCCTTGACCAAGATGTTAACTCCAACGGTCAACGTACCTTCGCTTTGCACGGAACTATAACCACTGCCGATACCGCCACGCCTACCCGAACTCGCCGTCACGCTACCACCATAGACAAACACATCGCCACCCGGACCGTTATAACCGCCGCCTATGCCTGCCGCCATGCCGGGCGCGCGGGCGGTAACCATTCCGCCGTAGATTTTCACGATTCCGCCGGCTCCATGGTTGTTGTCGCCGCCGCCGATGCCGGCCGCATCCGTATTGCCAATCGCGGTAATGACGCCACCGTAGATGTTAAGCGTTCCGCAGTGGGCGCTGGCGCTCATGTTGTTGCCGCCAATACCGGCGCCGCTGTTCCCGCCAGTCGCAGACAGCACGCCTGTCCCTGCCGACTGAGAGTAGATAGTCAGCGAATTGCCAGGCTGCAAGGCGATACCGGCCTTGTTGTACGCACCGGTTATCGAAAGCGTCGCGCCGTCGCCAAGGATGAGGCTGACCTTGCCGTTGACGATCGCGCCCGCGCTCAAGGTGACGTTGCCGGCGACATAATACCAGCTGTTATCCCATGTGACGGTCGAGGAAGAGGATGCAATCTGGTTGCAGGTTCGCGGATACACGCCGTCTGGCGTCAGGCAGTCGACCGTCACGCCGCTCGCCGGCTCTTCGGGGTCGTCGTCGGTGAAGCCGGCCGATTCGATGGCCTCAAGGACATACGTAACGTTCGTGCTGGCATTGAGGGCGTCAGTCACGGAAATCTCGATTGCGTAGGGCTTCGCCTCTGGCGCCGTGACGGAGAGGACACCGCCCACGAGCGTGAAGCCTGACGGCAGCGTGCCCACCGCCGCAAAGACATATTGCGGAACGCCACCGGAAATCGTGTCGGCAAGCGTGAAGCTCTTTTCCTTGCCCACCTTCACCGAGCCGAGATTCGCCTGCGTCACGGCGAGAGGTTCAGGATCGGAGACGACAAGCGTATATTCAGCATCAAGAGTCAGCGGTTCGGGCGAGGTCGTGTCCGTCACCCGCAGCGTGAAAGGATAGGAGCCTGCGGTCACCACCGAGCCGAAAAGCGTTCCATTGGGATTCAGCGTCAGACCCGTCGGAACGGTTCCTGAAAACGTGTACGAAGGAACGCCGCCCCTGACCGTTTCGGAGAGATTGAAGTTGATGGACTCGCCCGTATAGGCCGCAAGCTCGTCTGTGCCGGCGATCAGGCTCAACCCTGGCGGCTGCGCGCTCGCGACGTAATACGTCGTGCCGGCGACGGGATTGCCCGTGAAATCGCCGCCCGTGCCCCTGAACATGTTGTAGTTGTAGATTGATCCTTCCCTCGTATGGGTGGGCATGGACCATTCGACACCGTCTCCGCTTGAATTGATCACCAGGCTGGAACAACCGTCAAACATGCAATAATAGCAAGTGTCAGGGACAACTGTCGCAGGTAGTGCGGGCAGAGATTTCAACCCTGTACAGTTCTGGAACATCGAAGAATAGCAGTTGTTCGTCAAATTCATCGCCTGAAGCGCCGGCGCTTCGGTCAGGGACGTGCAGCCGTTGAACATCGAACCATAGCAGTAAACTGCCATTGTCGTTGCGGGAAGTGCTGGTGCCGCCGTCAAGCCCGTGCCTTGAAACATGCCGTAGTAGCATCTTTCAGCCAGATTCATTGCGGGGAGGACTGGTGCCTCCGTCAACCCTGTACATCCGCTGAACATGGAGGCGTAGCATTCCGTCGCAAGATCGGTCGCCGAAAGAACTGGCGCAGACCGCAAGTTGGTTTTGCTCAGGAACATGTACTTGTAGCAATTTGCCGCCATCGCCGGCACAGTGCCATCATAGCCGCGCAATGTCTCGATGTCTCCATCGCAGTAGATATCCGAGCCTGAGAGATTCCAAGAACTTCCTCCCGACACAGTTGAATTTCCACGTCCGCGAAGATAGATTCGGTACTGGCCATCTGACAGTACGCCCGATATCGCAGCTCCCGTCCATGTCGTCCAATTCACCGCATCGGTCGAATATTCCATCGTCCCGTCCCATTTCGGACTATAGACATTGATTGAGAACGTCGACGCGCTCCTAAACGTGAGGTAGGGCGTGTCGAACGCAGACGCGGCGGACATCGCGAGCGCGACCGCCGCAAATACGAACGAACGAGCCGACGCAATGCGGCCGAGAAATTTGTGCGTCATTTTTATCTTCCTTTTGGTTGCTGTGTAGTGAATTATATCATCTAAACGGGACGGCTGATAGCACCGAGTTGCACCCATATTTGGCAAAATGGGCAAAATGGAGAATGTTGCCGGTGTGAGGATGTTGCCAGTTACCAATTGGGCGTTGGCAATTGGATACTGGCAACATTTCCTAGGCCCGTTCGACGATGGGATCGTCGATGCCGCGCTTTTGCGTGTCGTAGTTGACGCCGACAAGGAAAACGGGCGAATCGCCGTCAAGCCGGGGACCGGCGTAGTCCTTCTTCCGGACCTGGTCAATCGCCTCGCGCGCCGTGCCGCCGTACCATAATTACAGCCCTCCAAAACGCAAGGCGCAGAGGCTTTCCCCTGCGCCTTGCGTTTTTCACGGCGGTCAGGCGGGACGCGTGACCCTACCGGTTACGGCAAGTCAAAAGTGAACTGGCCAGTGGCCGCATTCCAACGGATGTACTTGCGCTCGGTGTAGCCGTCGAACTTGCCGGCCTTCGGCGGGATGTACACGTAGATGTACGCGCCGAACGAACCGTCCGTTCCGTAAAGCTCAAACGGGATGAGCGTCGACGAGCCGCTGGCCTTGTAGGTGGTACCCGAAGGGGTCAAAGGAGTACCGGCCGTAAACTTCGTCGTGACCGCACCGCTGCTCGCGAACTTGAGATCAATCTGGACATTGAGCTCAGGGAAATAACCGTATCCGATTCCCTGCGCCTTCGCAAACGGCTTGGCAATCGTCTTCCACGGCTCGTTCTTCCAGTTCGTCTGCCAAAGATCGGCGACGACATTTCCATATTCGTCAACGAGCATGGCATTTCCGACGATCTGCCCGCCGCCGATGTCCAGGGAAGTGACGCCCAGCGTCCATGTGGCGGTGCTTTGTCCCACCTTGGCCGTGACCCTCGCCTCGTAAACGCCGCCGGCATAGCTGGTGAAGCTGTCCGCCGTGAGCGTCGCCGTCAAGCCGCCCGTGAGGTACTTGCCGCTGATCTTGCCGGTGTTCGCGACCGTAAGCGTGGCCTGGCCGTTGACGTCGGTTCCGGCGATGCCGCCGTTGAACGTACCGACCGCCCACGTCTCCATCGCGTTGACGTACAGGTTGAGCACGTAGTTGGCCTTCACCTTGCCGGCCGTCGTCACCGTGATCTTCACTTCGGACGGTTTGACGGTGCCGGTCTTGGCATCGACCTTCGACGCCGCCGTCGGCGCGCCGTAGATCGTATTCGCCTTGACGATCACTGCCTTCGTCTTCGAATCGACGACATCCTTTGCCGTGAACTTCAGGCCCGTCGGCAGGCCAGACACCTTGATTGTCGCGAACGAACGTGTATCCGCATCAACCGGCCACTCCACGTACACACCCGCATCAATGGTCTTTTCGTTGAAAGTGACGCTCTTGTTCTGGTCGTAGCTGGCGAAGCCGCCGATCGTGGTGGCGAGGTGCTTCCGATCCTCTTCCTCGGTGACGAACATGCCCGTGAGGGTCGTGTCAACGGACGGCATCACGTAGGAATAGCTCGCCGCGCGATCGACAATATCTCCGGTGCTGTTGTCGATCCAGCAGCTGAACACCTTGCCCTTGTCGGCCGTCGCCTTCAGGGACACCTTCTTGTTCGCCTCGTAGCTGCCCTCGCCCTTCACGGAATCCTTGCCGGTATTGCCGCTCATGACGAGCTTAAGATTCCGCAGACGATCCACGACAAACGTCGCCGTAGCCGTGTGCTTCACCTTGTCCGTCGTCGTCTTCGTGAAGTACACCGTGTAGTTGCCGGGCTTCGTCGGCGTTCCGTAGAACGAATACGCCGGCACCGTCACGGTCTTCGTCTTGTTGTCGACGACATCCTTCTCGGTCCACTTCATGCCGGTGGGAAGTCCCGTCACCTTGCACCCCGTGGCCTCCACGAGGGTGACCGGATCGAGCGGAACGCCCGGAATGAACGGCCCGTAGCTGTCTTCGACCGGGATCGTGGCGTCCTTGAAGTTCGGCACGGTCAGCGTGAACGTGACGGTCACGCCTTCCTTCGCGTTCTTGCGGGAGGCGTTCGTCGCCGTAACGGTGACCGAATACTTTCCGGGCTTCGTCGCCGTGCCCGTGACCTTCAGCGTCTTCGCGTCGTACTTGAGACCCGTCGGCAGGCCCTTCACCGTGAGTTTCGGCTCGGAATACGATGTCGTCGCCGCGCCGAGGTCGATCTCGACCGCGCCGTCGTCATCCGTCGTGACATCGCCCTGGGCAATCGCGAGGCTCGAGTAATCCTCATACTCCATGACGAAATCAGCCAGGAACGTCTTGTCTTCGCCAGTCACCGTGTAGGCGTACGACAGCGCGCGGGAGACACGTTCGCCCGTCACGCCGTCCCACCAGCCGGCAAACGCGTAGTTCTTGTTCACCGTCGCCTTCAGCGTGTAGGTCTTTCCGATCTCCGTGGCGCCGGAAAGTTTGATCGTTCCGCGCACCGGGCCCGTATCGGGATCCTTGAACCCGACATTGATCTTCGCGTAGAACGGACCCATGAAGGAATTCATCCAGAACGAGTAGTCGTTGAAACTTTCGTACGGATACCAGGCGGAATCCTGATTCCAAGTCTTCGGCCTGTACACATTGACCGCCGGGATGGTCGGCACAAGATCAAAAGCCTCCGGTATAATGCGCGGCGGCGTCTTGCACTTGTAGCAGTCCATCACCTTCAGCTTGGCACAACCCTGAAACGCCTTCTCCTCGATCATCCCAGAGGGCGACATGCTCTTGCCGAGCTGGACAACCGAGAGGTTCTCGCACCAGGCGAACGCACTTGTACGAATGAGGGTCGTGCTGTCGGGAACGAGCACGCTCGTCAATCCTGTGCATCCGTAGAAAGCCCGTTGCCCTATCGCCGTCACGCTCTTGTTGGCGATCTTGGCGGGAATGATCAGCGCGCCCTCGTAGTCCGCGGGTATGACGGGACGGCCGTTGTTGTAGAGCGTAACGCCGTTACCGGCAATGAAGTACGACCACCGGATGCCGTTCACAAGGGCCGACATCGTCGCTTGCGTCTCTCCCCAGCGAGCCTGGCAGACGCAGTTGCCCGTCACCTCGTCGGTCGGCTTCACCTCATCTCCCGATTCCCAGAACCAGCCCAGGAAGTTGTTGTTGCCTTCTGGCCCTTCCGGAATCGGCAGATAGCCGATCGGATCGCCTGCATCGTATTCGAGCGCCGTTTCGGAATACGAGCCGCCGTTGAGATCAAGCGTCACCTTGTACTTGTCGGACGACAAGGCCTTCCAGTGCGCGAAGATCTCCATGTCCGCCGTCGGCGTGTACGCCTCCGTCACCTCCGAACCGCCTTCCGCCGCCGTGAACCAGCCCTTGAAGTCGTAGCCCGCCAGAATCGGGATCGGAAGCGTGCCCACCGCCTTGCCATTCGTGACGGCGCGCGTCGTCGGCGAGACGCTGCCGCCATTGGCGTTGAACGTCACCGTCCACTTGGTCGCGCCCGTGCCGGCATCGTCCGGAATCGAGATGCCCGTCGTATCCAAGCCGGAATCCTCCAGCAGCCGACGGACGTCATCCGACTTGCCCTCCTCGACATGGACGGTCGTGATCGGCGAACCGCTGAACGCGTCCGCACCGAGGCTCGTCACGGTCGAAGGAATCGTCACTTCCGTGAGCGCGCTATTGTTCGCGAACGCGCCTGCGCCGATGCTCGTCACGCCGGACGGAATCACGACACTCGTCAAGTGTTCGCATCCATAGAACGCATATTCGCCGATGGTCGTCAAGCCGGCGGGCAGGTCAATGCCCGTCAGGCCGGACTGGGCGAACGCCCAATCGCCGATGTACGTCACGGTATCGGGTATCTCCACGCCTGACATTCCAGTGCAAAGTACGAACGCATTCTCCCCGATGCCCGTCACTGGCTTGCCGCCGATCGTAGGCGGAATGACGACGGTCACGCCTCCCTCCGGCAGGGGCCAAATGGCCTGATAATGGTCGCCCTCGGATTCGTTCCGGTAAAGCTCTACGCCGATGCCGTCGGTCGCCGGCCTGTAGTACCAGGTGATGTCCGTCTCGGTATCGGTCCACGCGCCGCTCTCGCCGGCGATCTCGGTCCAGTGCGCGAAGATCACCGTATCGGCCGCCGGGACGAATGCCGCCGTCACCTCGGCGCCGGCCGTTGGATCCGTGAACCAGCCAGAGAAGTCGTGGCCGGTCCATTCCGGCGTCGGAATCGTACCGATGGAAGCGCCCTCGTCAACCAGGACGGATGCCGGCGTTACGCCGCCGCCGTTGGCGTCGAGCGTCACCAGGAAGGTGATGGGCGCGGCATCCGTGCGGATCGCGCGGCCGCACCACGTGCCGGCGGCAAGCTGCGTCTCCCAGCCCGTCCCCGGCACGATCGAGACGAGGGTCTCGGGCGTCTCGCCGTACATGGCGGCATCGACCGTTGGGCAGGAACCGAGATAGGTCACGGTCTCAAGGGCGACGCACCCGTACAGCGCCGTCGCAGAGATGCTGGCCAGGTTCTTGCCCATCGTGATGTTCTTGAGCGCAGAGCAGCTCAGGAACGCGTCTCCGCCAATGTCTGTCACGCCATCCGGAATCGTCACGCTCTCAAGTGCCGAGCATCCATAGAAAGCGCTCTCGCCGATGCTGCCCGTCAGGCTGGCCGGCAACGACACGCTTTCAAGGTTCATGCACCCCCAGAACGCAAAGGCCCCGATTGTCGTCACGCCCTCGGGAATGGTGATGCTCTTCACCTTGGTGCAGGTGTAGAACGCACGGTCGCCGACGCCCGTCACCGGATAGCCGTAGATCGACGGGGGCACGACGATCGAACCCGTCGTCCCCGACGGAATGGCCGCATCGGAACCGTCACCGATGACCGCATGGTCGTCGACGATCTTGAAGAACCACTCCACGCCGTCCGAATCGGGCCACCAACCCTCGGTGATCCACTGCGCGTAGTACGTCGCGTCGCCGGTTATGACCGTCTTCGGCGTGACCTCCGTGCCGCCTGTCGCCTCCGTGAACCAGCCCACGAACAACGCGCCGCTCTTCGTGGCCACCGGAAGCTCGCCGAGCTCGGCGCCTTCCTTGCCGGAGATGCCCGCGGTTGCGGGCGTTCCGCCTTGCGCGTCGAACGTCACCGTGTAAACGGGGATCTCCTCCCACTGCGCGTAGAGCGTCGTGTCGCCGGTCACGGTCGTATCGGCCTCGACCTTCGTGCCGCCCGTCGGCTCCGTGAACCAGCCCTTGAACTTATAGTCCTCCTTCGTCACCGCCGGGAGCGAACCGAACGCATCGTCCACGACGAGCGTCGCATCCGCAGGCGCGGGCGTACCGCCCTGCGCATCGAACGTCACCGTGCACGTTGTCGGCGGCAGTTCCTCGAACACATGGGGCATGGCGCAGTGCCAGGCTTCTTCCCAAATCGCGTTAATCCGATCCGTATCGCCATGAGCCACCTTGACGGTCACAACACCCGGGAATGTCGGCCACACGGCATCATTCCAGTCAAACGCATTTTGCCCTATCGACGTAAGGCTCTTGGGCAACGTCGCGGATGTCAACGCAAGGCAGTTGTAGAACATGAAATTGCCTACGGAAGTGATGCCGTCCGAGAATACCACCTCTTGGAGAGATTCGTCGTTTGAGAAGGCATAGTTGCCGATTGCCGTGACCGTTCCCGGTATAACGACGCTCGTCAAGCTGTTGCAGTGGGCGAACGCGTTATCGCCGATCGACGTCACGCCTTCCGGAATAACCACGCTTGTGATGTCCGCCCATTCGAACACGTGTTCGGCAATCGCCGTCACGCCATCCGGGATGACCACGTCCGTGACGCCGTTCAGCTCTACGTGGGTCAGCACGCCATCGACGATGGAAAACACGGCTACCGTGGCATTCCATTGCGCGTAGATGGTGATGTTGCCGCCGATGGCCGTCGTGTCGTACACGCGTTCGCCGCCCGTCGCGGCCGTGAACCAGCCCTTGAAGTCGTAGCCGGACTTCGTCACGACGGGGAGCGTGCCGACCTGATCGCCGTCCTTGACCGACCGAACCGCCGGCGCGGGCGTACCGCCCTGCGCGTCGAACGTCACCGTGTACGTCGGCACCACGATTTCCGTCCACTGCGCGTAGTACGTGACATCCGTCGCCACCTCCGTGGAGGCGGTGATCTGCGTGCCGCCCGAAGGAGCGTCAAACCAGCCCTTGAACGTGTGGCCGGACTTCGTCACGACGGGGAGCGCACCGACCTGATCGCCTTTGTTGACCATCACGCTTGCAGGCGCGGGAACGCCGCCCTGCGCATCGAACGTCACCTCGCAGACGACCGACAGCCACTGCGCGTAGAGCGTCGTATCCGCGGTGATCTCGACGATCGTGTCGCTCTTGATCTGCGTGCCGCCCGTCGCGGCCGTGAACCAGCCCTTGAACGTGTCCGAGCCGCGAACCGCATCGGGAAGCGTCCCGTAGGCGCTGTCGTATGTGACATCGACATGATCTGGCGACACCGTGCCGCCGGTCGCATCGAGCGTCAGCGTGTAGGTGTTCGGCGTCCAGTCGGCCCAGCAAGACATGTCCGCGTCGACGGCCGTTTCCGCATCGACCGGCGTGGAGGCGCCCGTCTTCCAGCCCACGAACGTGTAGCCGTCGCGGGTCGCCGAGGGGAGCGCCGCGCCGATCGTGCTGCCGTCCTTGACGGAGATGGAGGGCGTGGCGCAGGTGCCGCCGTTCGCGTCGAAAGTCACCGTGTGCACGACCACCACGATCTCCGTCCACTGCGCGTAGAGCGTCGTGTCCGAGGTGATCTTGACGACCGTGTCGCTCTTGATCTGCGTACCGCCCGTCGCGGCCGTGAACCAGCCCTTGAACGCGTAGCCGGACTTGGACGCGACCGGGAGGGAACCGTAGGCGCTGTCGTACGTGACATTAACCTGATCCGGGGACACCGTGCCGCCGGCCGCGTCGAGCGTCAGCATGTAGGTGTTCGGCGTCCACATGGCCCAGCAGGACATGTTGTCGTTCACGACGGTTGTCGCATCGACCGAAATGGATTCGCCCGTCATCCAACCCGCGAACGTGTAGCCGTCACGGGTTGCAGAAGGAAGCGCCGCGCCGATCGGATCGCCCGCGTTGACCGTGACAGACGCCGTATCGCACGTGCCGCCCTTCGCGTCGAACATGACGGTGTACTTGGGCACCGCCGTCTCCGTCCACTGCGCGTAGTACGTGACGTTGGCCGTCACCGTCGTGGAGGCGGAGATCTTCGTGCCGCCCGTCGCATCCGTGAACCAGCCGTTGAACGTGTAGCCGTCGCGCGACGTCGTGGGAAGCGTGCCGACCTCTTCGCCGGCCTCCACCTCGCGGGAAGCCACCGGGGATCCGCTCTGCGGGTCGAACGTCACCGTGTAGATGACGGCCGGCGGAATCTCCGTCCACTGGGCGAACAGCGTCTGGTCTTCGGTGATTTTCACCTCCGTGTCCGCCTCGACCTTCGTGCCGTCCGCAGCGGCCGTGAACCAGCCGTCAAACGTGTAGCCTTCACGTGTCGCCACGGGAAGCTCCCCATACGTGCTGTCGTACGTGACGACCTTCGAGGGCGTGTCGCAGGTGCCGTCGGTGGCGTCGAACGCCACGGTGTATTCATTGGCCTGCCAATGCGCATAGTACGTGGCATTCGCCGCGACCACCGTCGACCCGTCGACCAGCGTACCGCCCGTCGCGGCCGTGAACCAGCCCAGGAACGTGTAGCCCGTGCGCGTCGGCTCCGGCGGAAGCGTCGCGATCGCGTTGCCCTCCTGGACAGGCGCCGTGGGATCGGCGCCTTCCCCGCCATTCACGTTGAACGTGACTGTGTAGACGGTAGGCGGAATGATCGTCCACTGCGCATGGTACGTGACGTCGGCCGTCACCTGCGTGGACGAGGTAATCTGCGTCCCGCCGGACGCCGCCGTGAACCAGCCGTTGAACGTGTAGCCGGTCTTCGTTGCGCCCGGAAGCGCACCGACGGCCTTGCCGTCCTCCACCTCGCGGGTTGCCCCGCCGGAGACGATGCCGCCTTCCGCGTTGAACGTCACCGTGTGGTAGACGACGGGGATGAGCTCCCACTGCGCGGTGTAGGTGGTGTTCGCCGCCGGCACCTTGGCGGGAAGCTCAGGCGACCAGCCCAGGAACGTGTAGCCCGCGCGCGTCACCACAGGCGCCACCAGCGTCGAATTGTAGTCGAGCGTCATGGAGGTCCCGCCATCGCCGCCGTTCGCGTTGAACGTGAGCGTGTACTGCTTGACCTCCCAATGCGCATAGTACGTGACGTCGCTCGTCGGCGTCGTGGACGCGGTGACCTGCGACCCGCCGACGGGATCGGTGAACCAGCCCTTGAACGTGTAGCCCGTGCGCGACGCGGACGGCAGCGTTCCGAGCGTACTGCCCTTCGACACGGCGCGCGTGGTGCCGCCCGAACCGCCGTTGGCGTTGAACGTCACCTGCCAGGCGTTCAGGTCGATGAAGGAGATGCCCGAGATGTCGAGGCCCGAAGCCGTGAACAGCTCCTTGACGTGATTGACGTTTCCGCCGGCGACGTACACGGTCGCCAGGGCCGTCTTGTCGAACGCATTGAGACCGATCGACGTCACGCCGGAGTTGATCGTCAACGTGGCGAGCTTGGCGCAGCCCTGGAAGGCATATTGCCCGATCTCCTTGAGCGTGTTGGGAAGCACGATCTCCGTCAGTTCCTTGCAGTTGTAGAACGCATACGTGTCGATGTATTTCAGTCCGTTCGCCAGCGACACGTCCTGCAGGCTCGTGCAGCCGTAGAACGCGCCGTAGGAGATCCGCTCCACGCTGCCGGGAATCGTCACGCCCGCGAGGGAGGTGCCGCGGAACGCGTTCTTGCCGATGTTCGTGACGGTGTTCGGAATCTCCACCTCCGCGATGCCGGCGCAGTTCGCGAAGGCGCCGTTTCCGATGTTCCTCACAGGCTTCCCGCCCATCGTCGCGGGAATCGAGATCGACGCGGAACCCGTCGGCTTGGGCCAGATCGCAGGCTTGTCGCCGGACGTGGAGCCGTCCCTGTAGATCTCGGCCCCATCGCCCACGATCTTGTAGCACCAGTAGTAGTCGCCCATCTTCTCCGCCTTGACCGAACCGGAGATGCGGTAGGTGATATTCACGTCCGGGCAACCCGAGAACACGAGGGATTCGTTGATCGCGCCAAAGAACGCCCCCGGCAGGCTCGCCGTCTCAAGGGACGCGCAACCACTGAACGTATAGTTGGCCAGCGTCGTCACGCTGTCCGGTACGTACACCGTCTCAATGCCGGACTTCTGAAACGCATACGTATCGATCTTCTTCACGGTGGACGGTATCACGACCTCGGTCACGTCGGGCATGTTGTAAAACGCATATTTGCCGATGGTCGTAAACGACATTCCCGCGATGGAGGACGGAATCGTCACCGTCCCGGACGGAACGGCGCCAGCCGAAGTCTTCACGGCCTGGCCGAAGCTGGTGGTGTACCAACGCGCAAGTTCGGTATCAAGGATTACATCGTTCTTGGTCACAGACTCGTAGTACCAAACAAGGCCGCCGCTCTCCAATGTGCCATAGTACCTTATGTTCAGATCGGACGGGCAACCCGAGCAGATGTTGGACTGTTCGATCTTGCCGAGGAAGGTACTGTTCTTCAAATGAACCCTGGTCAGGCTCGTGCAGTTCTTGAATACGTCGTCTTCAATGGACGTCACATTTTCCGGCACGTAGGCGTACGTCAGGGCGGAACAGTCCTTGAACGCGCCGTTCGAGAGGGTCTTCAGCCCGGTACCCAGCTTGACGGTCTTGAGGGAGGTGCACCCGTTGAATACGCCGCTGCCCATGCTCGTGACGCTGTTCGGTATCGTCACGGTCGTGAACTTCGCATTCGAGCATCCCTGGAATGCGGCAATCCCGATGCGCTTCAACGAAGACGGCATGGTGATCGACTGCAGCGCACTGCATTTCCAGAACGCATAATTCCCGAAGTTCGTCACCGTAGATGGAATCGTCCCCACGCCCGTCAGGCCCGTGCAACTGTCAAAGGCACTCACGCCAATGCCTGTCACCGTCCTGCCGCCGAGCTTGGAAGGAATCGTCACGGAACCCGTCGGTTTCGGATCGATGGCGGCGCTGTTCAACTGATAGGTTATCTCGGACGTGCCGGTCGGGAGCACCTTGAAGTACCAGAAGTAGTCTCCGACCTTCTGCTTCGAGACTGTGCCGCTCACGCGGTAGGACACCTCGAGGTCCGACGGGCAGCTGGAAAAGACCTTCGACTCGTCGATCTTGCCGCAGAGCGCACCCGGCAGACTCGCCGTCCTCAGGCTGGCGCAGCTCTGGAACGCGTTTTCCTGAAGGACGGTCACGCTGTCCGGAACCGTCACGGTCAGAATCCCGGACTCGGCGAACGCACGGGGCGAGATGTTCGTCACCGTGTTAGCGATCGTCATCCCGCTCAGGGTGGAACGGCTCCAGAACGCGCTCCTGCCAATGCTCACAACGGTGTATCCGCCGAGGGTCGAGGGCATCTTCACGGACCTGTTGCCGGACGACGGAAGCCCTGTTATGGCATAATTGTAGTTGTTCAAGTTCGTGGGGACGCGGCGGACGATCTCAGCCACGCGCTGGCCGCCGCGGACCATGAGCTCGTAGTACCAGGTGTAGCCATTGGCGTCGGTCTCGGATCCATAGTATCGCGTGTCCAGGCTGGCCGAGCAGTTGGCAAACACGTCCGTTCCGAGCCCGCTGCTCAGGAGCGCTTTCGACACATGGACGTCATACAGCTTGGTGCAGCCGTAGAAGGCGTTGTTGCCGAGGCTCGTCACGGTGGAGGGTATGTAGATCCGCGTCAAGGCCGAACAGCTCCTGAACGCCGAGGGCGGAATGCTCGTCAGGCCCGAACCGATCGTCACGCTCGTCAGGCCGTAGCAACCGTAGAACGCCTCCGTCCCCATGCTGGTGACGCTGTCGGGGATGGTGACGCTCGTGAGCTTGCTGCAGTTCTCGAACGCATAGCTGCCGATGCTCTTCACGGTCGACGGAATGGTGACCGACGTGAGCGCGCTGCAGTTGTAGAACAGGTAGTCCGGAATGCTCGTCAGCCCCGACGGCAGCGTGATCGTCGTCAGCGCGCTGCAGCCGCGGAAAGCACTTGCCCCGAAGCCCTTCACGTTCGTAAGGCCCGACACCGACTTCAGGCCGGAGCAGTTGTAGAACGCGGATGCGCCGACATTCGTCACGGTCGAGGGCAGGGTCACGCCGGTCATGCCGCTGCAGCCGTAGAACGCATACTGCCCGATGGAGTTCAGCGTCGCGCCGCCGAGGGCGCTCGGCACGGAAATGCTCGCCGACGACGGCTTGGGGCTGATGGCCGCGGCGCTTCCGTTGTACAGCTCCGCCTTGCCGTTGACCAGCCGGTAGTACCAGTAGTAGCTGCCGGACTTCTGCGCGTAGAGCGAGGTGCCGGCGCGATACGTGACGG
>JAEEGL011740809.1_pt1 | contig 13958 bp, 11 predicted proteins | sample 9134231 | NCBI WGS metagenome assembly JAEEGL01 (sample SAMN16246548, study PRJNA631951) | gut metagenome | biome: gut microbiome; feature: rumen; material: fiber-attached | host: Bos | place: Iran: Karaj | collected 2018-10
TCCTATGCGCAGATGGAAAAGGGCAGTTTCGTTGAGGAAGTTACAGATGCAGTGAAAGAGCTGAACTTCCCTCCTCAGAATCTGTGTCTGGAGATAACCGAAAGATGCCGTCTTATGGATATGGAGCTCCTGAAGGATATAGTGGCGTTGCTTCGTGATATAGGCATAGTAATTGCTATGGATGATTTCGGAACAGGATTTTCGTCTCTGGGAGCGCTCAGGGATATCAGACCTGATATAGTTAAGATCGATAGGGAAATGGTTAAGAATATCGAGAGTAATCAGGCTGATAAGAGTACGGTAAGATATATATCAGAGCTGGCAAATGATTTTGATGCCGAGCTCTGTGTAGAGGGTGTAGAAAACTCTCAGATGAGAGATATTTTAAGGGACTATAAGGTAAAATCGTTACAGGGGTATTATTATTCAAAACCTGTACCATTTGATGAATTCTGTGCTTTGGAGATATAAAAGTATATGAAAAAGCTTTTTCATTGGTTGGGAATTGAAAGAAGAACTGAATATGTAGACGAGTATTTTACCATTGCCAACTTCAGATCCAGTATATATATGTCTATTGTGATCATTGTTCTGGAGTTGTGGATGCTTGTGAGCCTGTGTTACAGATGGTATACGGGTGATGATTCCAGAACGACCAAGTGGTATTTTGAGCATCTGGTGTGGTATCTTGTCTTTCTTTTTACTGCGATCGTTATGATTCGCATATCCGTCAGATACCTTAAGAAAAGAGGAAACAGGCGCCTGGGTAAACTCTGGGGAACTATCGTAATGATCTTCTTTTCCGGTATCGCTGTTTACTTTGGTATATCCATATCTTATTCGGATTATATCAAGGGAGAGCAAATCTTATGTTTTGCCATGATGATGATATTCGTGGTGGGACTTCTGAATTGGAGACCTATCGTATCAATCGGTTTCACCGGTGCTATATTTCTATTTTTCTATATTATGATGTACAGTGCTCCGGAAGTGGAGATGAGCTATGCAACAGAAGTGAATTTCTTTACCTTCTGGATATCGGTTGTTATGCTGAGCCTTGCGGTATATCATCAGCGTCTGGCGGAGGCTGAGAAGGATGAACGGCTGGAGTACCTATCTGTTACAGATGAGCTTACCGGAATCCACAACATGCATTATTTCCGGGAAACAGCAGCAGAGGCCATCAGAGCTATACCGGATAAAGAGTACATCCTTCTCTTTATGGATATATCGAATTTCAAAGCTTATAACGAGAAGCATGGATTTGATGAAGGAAATGTACTGCTTCGCACGGTTGCCGGTGAAATCAGCGAATGCTTCAGCGATTCAATCTATGCAAGAGTTTCAGATGACCATTTTGCGGTTCTTACAGAAAAAAACGGAGCTAAAGAGAAGATAGAGAAGCTTCAGATATATGTGGCAGAGAACCATCCGAATACCAGACTCAAGCTGAAGGTGGGTTCATATATTCCGACAGATCCGAATGAGGATATTGATGTTGCCTGTGATCATGCCAGATATGCCTGCTCAATGATCAAGAAGATCTATGAGAAGGACTATAATGAGTATGATAAGAAACTGGATGATGAATTCCGTCTGAAGCAGTATGTGGTAAATCATATAGATGAAGCGGTAGAAAAGGGATATATTGAGGTATATTATCAGCCGGTAGTATATGCGAAGGATAAGTCCATCTGCAACTTCGAGGCTCTGGCAAGATGGAATGACCCGGTATATGGACTTCTTAATCCGGGACAGTTCATAGCTGCTCTTGAGGAGTACAGGCTTATTCATAAGCTGGACAGAAAGGTATTGGAGATTGTCTGCAGGGATATTAACAGCCATATGGGTGTTATGAATAAGGACATACCGGTATCGGTGAATTTCTCCAGACTGGACTTTGAGCTTATGGATGTAGCTGATGAGATGGATATTTTGATGACCAGATATAAGGTTAATAAGGAATATCTATATGTTGAGATTACCGAGAGTGCTCTTGCAGACGGCGAGGGAGTGGTAAGAGCGGCTACTTCCCTTATCAAGGATAAGGGCATTCAGCTCTGGCTGGATGATTTTGGAGCGGGATATTCCTCTCTTAACATGCTTAAGGAATTCTCGTTCGATGTATTAAAGATCGATATGGCATTTCTCAGGAATTTTAACAGCAATGCTAAGTCAAAACCGATTATAAACAGTATTGTACAGATGGCAGAACTGATGGGAATGAGAACTCTTGTGGAGGGAGTTGAGACCAGTGAGCAGGCACAGTATCTTACCAGTATAGGCTGTGAGAAGCTTCAGGGTTATTTCTTCGGTAAGCCAAAACCGCTTTCGGCATATGTTCAGGAGGAAGTGTTATGAGGAACAGAAGGTTACACGCGGGAGATGTAGTAAGGCATTTTAAAAGAGAAACAGTTACCGAAGATGAGGCTAAAGCTAACAAATATCTTTATAAGATAGTGGCTATAGCTGAACATACGGAGACTAAGGAAATGATGGTAGTTTATCAGGCACTTTACGGAGATTTTCGTATGTATGTACGCCCGTATGAGATGTTTATGGATAAGGTTGATCATGATAAATATCCAAATATCAGACAGAAGTATAGATTTGAGAAAATCAGCAACGATGAGGATCCGATCGGACAAGGATTCTGTTGAAAAAACAGAGCTGAAATGCTATCATATAGTGTGGTATGTCAATGATATATATGGGTTCTATGAATGATTTATTTAAAGGGGGTTTAGAATGGTTGTTTCAGACAGAATAAGCGTTATTCAGCAGCTTCAGGATGCATGTAGAAGTGATGAAGGATTACTTATGCTCATTAATCTGGACAGCTTTGAGCTTTTCAATGACGTTTATGGTCATGACATGGGCGATATAATGCTGGAGAAGTGTGCAGAGATCATAGGTGAGTGCTGTGAAGACAGTGATATCAAGGGATGCCTTGGTGGTGACGAATTTGTGGTATTCTGCAGAGGACTTCTTGATAAGGGAGCATTTGCAAGACTTGCTGCTGAGATCAACAGCAGAATATCTGCTGCAGCAAAGGATCTTATCGGAATTGATATGAAGATTCTTTTAGGTGCTTCTATCGGTGGTGTATTTGTTCCGGAACATGGAAGAATCTACGAAGAGCTGTTCCATAAGGCTGATATGGCGCTTGAATATATCAAGCAGACAGGTAATCACGGATGTGCTTATTATAACAAGTCCGATGATGAAGAGAGGATAGATGGCCTTGAGACAATCAGTAAGACCATGGATGAGGGAACTCATTATAAGGGTGCTCTCTGGCTGGATTATGATTACTTCAGTATAGTTTATAAGTATGTCAGAAGATACATTCAGACATATAAGGGAGTTGCTTCAAAGGTTCTTATTACTATCGAACCTACAGTTGAGATGAGTATGGAAGATTTTGCAGAAGCTTCAAAGGCTTTTGGTAAGGTCGTTAATCATACACTCAGAAAGAGTGATATCATGATGCAGAGCCGTACAAATCAGTATTTCGTTCTTCTCCCTGAGATGACCGACAGATATATTGAGAAGGTTCGCTCACGTATTATGTATCAGTGGGAAGATACAGATTACTTTGATGTGACAGACATCAAGTTTGAAGCAGATACGATCGTTGCTCAGGACGAGGATTAAGAGATAAATAAGGCCGTTCCAATCGGAACGGCCATTTTTTTGTTTATTATTCTTGCGTTGATTTATGCTTCTTTCATAGCAGCGAAACCTGCTTTGATGTCATCGATGATATCATCTACATTTTCAAGACCAACTGAGAATCTGATCATTCCACCGTTGATTCCTGCTGCAACAAGCTGCTCATCTGTAAGCTGACGATGTGTCTCACTTGCAGGATGAAGAACACAAGTTCTGATATCTGCAACGTGAACTTCGTTACATGCAAGCTTGAGGCTGTCCATGAACTTCATAGCAGCGGTTCTTCCACCCTTTATAACGAAGGAGATGACGCCACAGCTCTTTCCACCAAGATACTTCTGGCAGAGCTCATAGTTCTTATCGTTCTTAAGTGCAGGATATGTAACAGATTCAATCTCATCACGGCTCTCAAGGAATTCAGCAACCTTGATAGCATTCTTATAATACTGCTCCATACGAACAGCAAGTGTCTCAAGTCCGAGGTTAAGCAGGAATGCTGAGTGAGCTGCAGGATAGCATCCGAAGTCTCTCATCAGCTGCATACGTGCCTTAAGGATGTATGCCTGTTTTCCGTACTTCTCTGTGTAAGAGATTCCATGGTAGCTCTCATCCGGCTCAACAAGTTCTGGGAACTTGCCGTTTGTCCAGTCGAACTTACCGCTGTCAACGATGATACCACCGCCCTGTACTGCATGTCCGTCCATGTACTTTGTTGTTGAATGAACTACGATGTCAGCTCCGAAGTTAAATGGCTTGCAGAGGATAGGAGTAGCAAATGTATTATCTACGATAAGAGGAACTCCCATCTCATGAGCGATGTTTGCGAATCTCTCGATATCAAATACTGTAAGAGCAGGGTTAGCGATTGTCTCACCAAATACTGCCTTTGTGTTAGGTTTGAAAGCAGCCTTGATCTCTTCATCTGTTGAATCCTGGCTTACAAAGATACACTCGATACCAAGCTTCTTAAGTGTGAAAGCGAAGAGGTTAACTGTTCCGCCGTAGATCTCAGGAACAGATACGATGCTGTCACCTGCCTGAGCGATATTAAGTATTGAAAGAAGTGATGCTGCCTGACCTGATGAAGTTGCCATAGCACCTACACCGCCTTCAAGCTGGTTGATCTTTTCCTCAACAGCCATAACTGTTGGGTTTGCGAATCTTGAGTAAATAAGTGCTTTGGTAGGATCATCGAATACATCTGCGATATCCTGTGTCTTATCAAATCTGTAAGTTGTACTCTGTACAATAGGTAATGCTCCCGGCTCTGTATTTCCCGGTGTGTAACCTGCATGCAGGCATAATGTTTCGTCTTTCATGGTCACATCTCCTCTTATAGTTTATATAAAATGTGTTGTTACAGTATATTATTCAGCTTCTGTAGCAGCCTCAGTAACAGCTTCTGTAGCAGCCTCAGTAACAGCTTCTGATGAAGCATCTGTTGGTGAACCAGGTGTTGCATTTTCATAAAGGAAGTTTACAACCTTCTCTTCAAGAACAAGCATGTAATAATCTTCCTCTGTGTATCCGTACTGCTCATTAAGCTCAGAAACATCTGATAATCCGCTCTGCTCAAGGAGCTCCTGGATCTTAGCGTTATGCTCTTCTTCAGATGCTGAGATTCCTTCAGCCTCAGCGATAGCTACAACTACCATCTTCTCACGGATATAGCTTTCGATAGATTCCTTAAGGAATTCCTGGAAAGAATCTGCATCATATCCAAATGAGTAGGAGAGAAGTGTATCAAGATCAACACCGTTAGATGCTGCATAATCCTCATACATTGCGAGTACCTGATCGATACGTTCCTGAATCTCCTGTTCAGGATATTCAACTATAGTTGTCTGATCTATAACTGCCTGAAGTACTGAATGTCTGTCAGAGTCAAGTGCACTGTCATCCTTCTGCTGCTGAAGCTTTTCTCTTGTTGCCTGCTTATACTCGTCAACTGTTGAATAAGCTTCCTGTGTTGCAGTCTTGATGAACTCATCATCTACTGTAGGAACGATGTCTTCGCCCTGAATATAGTTGAGAGTTGTTTCGAATCTTGCAGGCTTACCGGCAAGATCTGCTGCCTGATAGTCTTCAGGGAAGGTTACATTTACATCAAATGTATCGCCAGGCTTGTGGCCTACAATCTGCTCATCGAAATTATCGATATAACCGCTGTTACCAAGTGTGATAACAGTTCCCATGCCCTGTGTATTTCCGCCGTCAAAGGCCTCACCATCCATATATCCGACATAGTCGATGTTAACCGCATCGCCCCATGTAGCTGTTCCGGTTGTAATCTGTTCTGATGTTGTATGCTGATACACAAGATAGTTGATCTCGTTCTCAATATCCTCGTCTGTTACGGTTGTATCGGCAGGTACATAGCTGACACCTTTGTAATCGCCAAGCTTCACCATGTTGCTGTACTCTTTCTTTAACTGCTTTACTGCCTCGGCATCATTTGGTGATCCGGCTCCGCATCCGCTGAATGCCGTAAGAATCATAGCTCCTGCCAAAGCTGCACATAAACGTCTGAATTTTAACTTCATTACTGTGCTGTCCTTTCAATATATAAATATGTAGTTATTTTTGCAAATAACTTGATAATGATAGCACAATGGGACATAAAAATAAAGTGAAAAATCCTTAAACAAAGGGTATAATCATAAATAGCGGCGTAAAAAACGTGGTATATTTAACGTTTACTAATATGAAGATAAGTGGAGGAAGGCTATGGTACAGGCTGTGCAGGTAAATATTAAGAAACTGAATGAGGGAGCTATAGTTCCATCCTATGGAACAGACTATGCGGCAGGTGCTGATCTTTATGCATGCATGGAAGCACCTATCGATATAGAGAGCGGACAGACGGTTATGATAAAGACAGGGATCTCCATGGAGCTTCCTGAGGGTTATGCGGGACTTATCTACGCAAGAAGCGGTCTTGCTACGAAGAAGGGACTTGCACCGGCAAACAAGGTCGGAGTTGTGGATTCGGATTACAGGGGAGAGATAATGGTGTCCCTGCACAATCATTCCGGAGTTACACAGACTGTGGAACCGGGAGAGAGAATCGCGCAGATGGTGATAACTCCGTATATCAGGGGCCTGTTCAATGTGGTTGACGAATTATCCGATACCGAAAGAGGATCGGGAGGATTCGGCTCTACGGGAAGAAAGTAATATAGGGAGATGTTAAAAAGGCTTTGAAGGAGATGATTCTCTTTCAAAGCCTTTTATGTTCATAATCTTACGAAATACTATCTTCTTACTTGCAAGCCTGTGCTGCTGTAATGATTGCCATTGAATATACTTCCTGAGCTGTACATCCACGTGAAAGATCGTTGATAGGTGAGTTAAGTCCGAGGAGGAGTGGTCCGTAAGCCTCGAAATTACCAAGTCTCTGAGCAATCTTGTAACCGATGTTACCTGCGTTGATGTCAGGGAAGATGAATGTGTTAGCATGTCCTGCAACTTCAGAACCCGGAGCCTTCTTCTTTGCTACATTAGGTGATACGGCAGCATCGAACTGAAGCTCACCGTCGATAGGAATATCAGGAAGAAGTTCCTTGGTACGCTGAGCAGCGTTGCGCATTTTATCTACACTCTCATCCTTAGCAGATCCCTTAGTAGAGAAGCTGAGGAATGCAACCTTAGGATCGATACCGAAGAGCTTAGCACACTTGATAGTCTCCTGGGCGATCTCTACGAGATTATCCTCAGTAGGATTGATTGTGATAGCGCAGTCACCCATAGCGAGAACTTCGTTACCACCTGTTGCATTTGGGCGAACAAGGATGAAACATGAAGTAACGATGTTGTTACCCGGCTTTGGCTTGATAAGCTGGAAAGCAGGTCTTACTGTGTCGGCTGTTGAATATGACGCACCACCGAGAAGACAGTCTGCAAGGCCCATCTTTACAAGCATTGTACCGAAGTAGTTGTTGGACTTAAGAGCTTCCTTTGCTGATTCTGGTGTAGCACCCTTGTTTTTACGAATCTCAACAAAAGCATCAACCATCTCGTCTATTTTATCGTAGTTGTTTGGGTCAAGTATATTGGCACCACGGATGTTGAAACCACTTTCTTCCGCAAGCGCATAAATCTCGTCAGGATTACCTATAAGGATAGGCTTGATGAAGTTACTTGCAAGAAGTCTTGAAGAAGCTTCAAGAATACGAGGATCATTTCCGTCCGGAAGAACGATAGTTTTCGGATCGGCTTTCAGTCTCTTGATCATTTCACCGAAATTATACATTTTTCTTACCTCTCTAAATATATTTCGTAACGGGGTTACGATTGAAAAAAATTCCTTAATAGTATAGCACAATGGATAGTCATAAACAAGAAAAAAGGATGCAAAGAAGGAGGTTTTAAGATATAATAAAGGCTGATTGATTAGAAGGACATAAAGGACACATGATGGAAAAAAAAGAACCTGAAAAACGGGAAAAAAAGAAAAAGTTAACTAAGGAACAACGCATAAGAAAACTGGTGCTGACACTGGCCGTTATAATAGGTGTATTCGTTACAGCGATTACAACCGCATATCGGAAAACCAGACAGGAAGAACGTAAGAAGAATATGGTCCGGGATCAGCTTGAAGAATATTATTCAAAGGGAGATTATAAGGCTCTGGCGGATTATTACTATGAGCAGAGGCCGGATGTGAATGATTCAAAATATGCCAAGTATAAGAGCATAAGCGGATTATATGATGAGTATGCGGTTGTTATCGGTTATCTGGAAGACTCTTATGTGAAGCTGACAGATGAGTTTGATGGAAATGATGATATCAGGTGGGACCTTGAACAGGCATTCAGAGTGATACTGCTGTGCGATATAAGTAAGGAAGACGGGTATCCTCACGATGTGGAAAAGGGCGTGACCGATATCAGAAAAATGATGACAGACTATCTTACAGAGAAGCTTCTTTTAACAAATGATGAGATAGAAAATATTGCAGATCAGAATCTTAAGGCGATAAGCCGTGAAGAGACAGAGAAGGTTAATGAAGTAATTGATGAGCTTGCCATTGAAGCTATGTCAAGGGTAAGCCAGTAAGGAGAGGAGAAGAAATGGGCGATATACTTTTTATGCAGAGAAAGAGATTATGGTGCGGACTTCCGTGGACATTTACAGTGTACAGCTTTGATAGTGAAAGACTGTTTATCAAGAGCGGAATGCTGAATATAAAGGAAGATGAGATAAGACTGTACAGAATTCTCGATCTCTCACTTAAGCGTAATTTCATTCAGAGAATATTCGGACTTGGAACAATAGTAGTAGACAGCTCTGATAAGACTATGAAGTGCTTTGAGATTAAGAATATCAAGCATGCGAGAGAGGGCAAGGAGCAGCTGTCTCAGCTGGTAGAGGAAGAACGTGTGAGAAAGCGTATCTCCGGACGTGAGTTTATATCAGATCATGATCATGACGGCTATGATGAATATAGTGAGGACTATGACGATCATAGATAAATGAATGCCCTGGTGAGGCATCCGATTGAAGGGGTTTATAGTTACAGGTTTACATAACAGGGGAATATAAATGAACGTGGATGAAAATGTCTATGTAGATGAAAAGGCATTTACAGATGTGGCCACAAACAAAAAGAAAACAAAAAAGGTTTTAAGTATTATATTTATTACGCTTTTTACAGTACTTATTGCGGCCTATTTTGTCATGGTTTATATAACATCAAAGAGGTTTAATCCGGGAACCATTATAGATGGCAGAGACATGTCATTTAAGACGGTGGATGAAGCTTCTGAAATTATAAAAAAAGATTATGATAATTATAAGATCAAAGTAAAATACAGAGATGGTGAAGGCGTTATTAAGGGCTCTGACATAGGATATAATGTGGATGTCAGCGGCAGCCTGAAGGAGATTATGAACAGCCAGAATCCATATCTCTGGTTCAGGTTTGATAAGACTGAAGAGTATACGACTGAGAGGGTTATCAGCTTCAGCAGCGAAAAGGTTGAAGATGTTATGGAGCTGGAGGACAGGCTGGATAAAAAGTCCATGATAAAGCCGGAGAATCCGAAGGTTGTATTAAACGGGGACGAATATGAAGCTGTTCCGGGAGATGAGGGAACAGAGATTGATATGGAGAAGTTTCAGGAAGGTCTCGAGGCTCATCTTATGGCCATGGATGATGAGTATAATGTGGAAGCAGAAGGCTGCTACATAACTCCTTCTCTTTCGGTGGATTCGCCTTCAGTTCAGGAGTGTGTGAGAAGGGCAAACGATATCCTTCACGCAGAAGTTTTCTACTTATATGGAGAGACAAAGGTTCCGGCCATTACATCTGAAGATATAGCAGGTCTGATAACTATAGATAAGATGTACAGGATAATGCTCGACAGAGATGAGATAGATGAACTGCTGGAGGAATTTGCCAGAACTCATGATACCTTTAACAAGGAGAGAAGCTTTAAGGCCCATGATGGAAAGACTGTAAAGATCCCGGCTACAGAATATGGATGGGAAATCAATCTCGAAGGAGAAGGCTCCAGAGTTTATAACGATATCCTGTCAGGAACAGCTGTAACAAGGGAACCGGAGTTTATTCATAAGGGTTATGCCTATAGTGTAGGCGGCAGCGGTACTATAAATGATATAGGGGATTCCTTTGCGGAAGTGGATCTTTCCAATCAGAAGGTCTATCTCTATGTAGATGGAGTAGAGGTGCTTGCTTCTGACTGCGTATCCGGTAAGGTGACTGCAGGAATGTCCACCCCGGCAGGATTATATCAGATCAATATCCACCAGAGAGGAGCAATACTCCGAGGCGGGGAGGAACCGGTACCGGTGGATTATTGGATGAGATTTGTAAGAGGTATTGGCTTCCATGATGCAACATGGCGCTATGCCTTTGGTGGAGATATATATTATGCAAATGGTTCTCATGGATGTGTAAATCTTCCATATGAATCAGCAAGAATAATGTTTAATAATACTGAAGTAGGAACTCCGGTAGTTTGTTACTGGAGAGAGTAATTGGGAGAAAATATGAAGAAGCTTCTGCTTATACTTACAGGAGGAACGATATGCTCCTTCAAAGACAGCACAGGATATAATTCTGCAGATGCAGGTCGGGCAGCACCGGTACTGGTGGAGCTTCTCAGAAACTCAGACAGTTATGCAAAGGATGCTGAGTTTGACATTATCCGTCCGCTTGATACTCTCAGTGAAAATATGACTATAGCAAAGTGGAATATTCTTCTGGATGCGCTCCGGGACGTGGATTATGGAGCGTATGCCGGAGTCCTTATAGCTCACGGAACAGATACGCTGCATCTTACCGCACCGCTTCTTAGTGTGGTTCTGGAGGGGTGTCCGATTCCGGTCGGCCTGGTATCCAGTAATCGTATACTGGAGGATGAAGAGGCTAATGGCGGTGAAAACTTTATCAGATCTGTTGAACATATAGCGGAACTGAGTAGTTCTTCCGGTGAATATGCGGCTTCAGGTGAGGTATTCGTGATATACAGAAACACCGATGGAGTGACCTATCTGCATAAGGCAAATGCACTCCGGAGATGTACTGATTTTTCAGAAGACTTTTTCAGCAGCGGGATGTGCCCTGTTGAGGAAGCAGCATCAGGAGGCTCGAAGGAAGATACAGGTTGTGATAAGACAGAGGCAGCGGGTGCTATGCCGCTCTTCAGAATGCCGCTTTTCAAGATGAAGCCGCTTCAGGAAACAGTCCTTGTTATAGATCCCTATGTTGGAATTAATTACAGACAGTTTAATATAAGCGGAATACGGCATGTGCTGCATCTCACGTATCATTCGGGGACTGCAGATGCAGGAAGGCTGGCTGCATTTACAAGAGTGTGCATGGAGCAGGACGTGGATGTTTATCTGGCTCCTGTACCGGGAGACTATAAGTACAGCTCCACAGCGGAACTTGTTGCAGCAGGGGTAAAGCCGATGCCGGATGTTACTATGGGTGAAGCCTATGCAAGGCTTCTTGTTATGGATGCAATGAGAGATATTTAGGGTATTTTGGGAGGTTACACATGGATATTGAAAAGATTATGAAGGAACTGACACTTGCTGAGAAAGCATCTCTTGTGTCCGGCAACAGTTCATGGACAGTAGGTCCGATTGAGAGAGCGGGAGTGCCGGAAATCTTTGTAAGTGATGGCCCTTACGGACTCAGAAAGCAGGAATCAGATACTGCTGAAATATATGATTCAATTGATGCCGTTGCATTTCCGACATCAGCTGCTACAGCATCAAGTTTTGATAAGGACCTTATGTATGAGATCGGAACGGCGCTTGGTAAGGAGTGCCAGGCTGAGGATGTAGCAGTTATCCTTGGACCTGGAATAAATATCAAGAGATCTCCGCTCTGTGGTCGTAATTTTGAGTATATTTCCGAGGATCCATATGTGGCAGGCGAGATGTCTGCGGCTCTTATCAACGGTGTTCAGTCACAGGATATAGGAACGAGTCTCAAGCATTTTGCTGCTAACAGCCAGGAGACTGAGCGTATGTATGCATCCAGTGATATGGATGAGAGAACTCTCCGTGAGATATATCTTGCAGGTTATGAGACAGCAGTTAAGAAGTCGAATCCATGGACTCTTATGTGCTCATACAACAGGATTAACGGTACCTATGCATCAGAGAACAAGTGGCTTCTCACAGATGTCCTCAGGGACGAGTGGGGATATGACGGACTGGTCATGTCCGACTGGGGTGCTGTATCTGACCGTATTAAGGGTATTGCAGCAGGTCTTGATCTGGAAATGCCTGGCAGCGGCGGAGTTAACGACGCCAGAATAGTTGAGGCTGTTGAGACCGGAAAGCTGGACGAGGCAGACCTTGATAAGGCAGTAAGAAATATACTTAATCTCATGGAGAAGTATCATTCAAAGAAAAGAGAAGAAGTCTTCGACAGAGATAAGGATCATGAGATGGCCGTTCATGCTGAGGAAGAGAGTATAGTCCTTCTTAAGAATGAGGACGTTCTTCCGATCAAGGCTGAGGAGAAGATTGCCATAATCGGAGGATTCGCAGAGAATCCAAGATTCCAGGGCGGCGGAAGCTCTCATATAAATGCCCATAATATTGTTTCTGCAGTTTCTGTGGCTGACAGCTTCGGAAGCTTTACATATACAGAAGGTTTCCCATATGATGGAGATCAGATGTCTGATGAAATGAAGAATCAGGCTGTTGAGGCGGCAAAGAACGCAGATAAGGTGGTTGTATTTGCTGGTCTTCCGGATTCCTATGAATGCGAAGGCTATGACAGATCACATATGCGCCTGCCTGAGTGCCAGAATATTCTTATTGATGAGCTGCTTAAGCTCTCAAAGCCTGTGATCATAGTACTTCACAATGGTTCGCCTGTTGAAATGCCATGGGCTGATTATGTTGATGGTATAGTTGAGGCGTATCTCGGCGGTGAAGGTGTTGGCGAAGCTGTCATGAAGGTTCTTTACGGAAAGGTAAATCCATCGGGAAAGCTGGCTGAAAGCTTCCCTAAGAAGGTTGAGGATAATCCAAGCTATTTAAGCTATCTTGGACAGAATCACAGATGTAACTATTCAGAAGGAATCTTTGTTGGTTATAGATATTATGATACCAAGAAGATGGATGTGTTATTCCCATTTGGCTTCGGACTTTCTTATACTACGTTTGACTACAGCAATCTTAAGGTCAGCGTGGGCGGCAGCGCAGTGAGTGGAGCTGTGGATATAAATGCAGATAAGATCACTGTTTCAGTTGATATTACAAATACAGGCAATATGGCTGGTAAGGAGATTGTTCAGCTTTATATAAGTGATAAGACAAAAGCTGCTATAAGACCTGTTCATGAGCTGAAGGGCTTTGAGAAGATTGCTCTTAATCCGGGAGAAACCGGAACAGTCAGCTTTGAACTGGATAAGAGAAGCTTTGCCTGGTTTAATGAAGCAATATCAGACTGGTATGCAGCCGGCGGAGAATATGTGATCGAGATAGGTAAGTCTTCCAGAGATATAGTTCTTACAGAAACTATTGAAGTTAAAGGTGATGCACCTGTTCTTCCTGTTATTGATATGGATGTTCAGATCGGTGACCTTCTGAAGAATGATATTACTAAAAATGTTGTCCTTCGCGTTATGAAGGAAGAGATACAGAAGTTTTCAGGAAGCGATGGTCTGGAAGTAACAGATATGGATCCAATGACATATGCAATGCTTCAGTATCTGCCGATCAGAACGCTCAGAAGTTTTACCCATATGACGAATGAGAGAGTAGAGAGTATAGTTGCTGCTCTTAAGGAA
>JAEEGL012000883.1_pt1 | contig 13958 bp, 19 predicted proteins | sample 9134231 | NCBI WGS metagenome assembly JAEEGL01 (sample SAMN16246548, study PRJNA631951) | gut metagenome | biome: gut microbiome; feature: rumen; material: fiber-attached | host: Bos | place: Iran: Karaj | collected 2018-10
AAAATTTGACTTTTCTCCCCTTCCGTGATATAATAATATCATAGGGGAGAAAATTATCACGGAGGCGCGGTGCCTTACACCGCTTAAACTATGGCAAAAAATAGACTGGACTTAAACTTCCAGCTCGAATCCGCGGCCGACCGCGCGGCATTCGTCAATGACTACCTCGCGGACCTCGACTTCGAACCAAATGAATAGGAGCTGGAGACAATTGCAAATTATATATTATGGGGTAAAAATAATAAAGGATAGAACTCTTAGCAGGAGGGTATTATAGAGCTGAAATAGTGGGCCGCGCGCCCCGTCGAATCGCTTGAAGGCCTCATCGAAACGCCTGGATTCGCGGAGGTGTCGCTACATTCATTGCGCGAGCCGCAAGTGCGCATCCCGCGCGTTGTGTTTGACCGCAAGGCGGCCCTGGCGTCCGCGCCCGATTATTTGCGGCCGGTGTATGAGGACTTGTTCAACCAAATAGACACTATTGAGCTTACTTTAAATTACTACGAGCTATTTTGCGGCAAGCGCAAACTACCACCGCGCGAAAAGCTCCTCGCGCGCTTCACAGAAGAGCAGCAAACCGCGCTCAACGAAAAAGCGCTGCATCTATCTCAATACCGTTATTTGAAACTAAAGCATCTTCTCGTTGAGCTTCGCGCGCAACAATACACCTATTATGATACTTTCTCTACTAAAGTCCGCTCCCACATGGAGAGCATGAAACCAGTGTTTGATGACAACCGCATCCGTGTTGATGAAGACGTCCATGTATATCCAGTCGGTTTAAAGAATGATACCCCACTTTCTTAGAAAATATTTAACAACCCAATTCCCGCGCACTTCAACGATGACGAGTTGCGCGCGGTCACAAAATTACTATGGGAGCTGCCGCGAGTTGATATGGTAATTGACTTTACAAACAGTGACCATATCTACCAGCTTTACTGCGCGCGGGCTGACCTTATCGACGCGCAGATAGAAGACCCTTTTAGGATTTACGGCGCGGCCGCTGCGGTGGTTGCTACACTTGACTACTACGAGCAACAAGCGGCGCTTAGCGACCTGCAAACGGATATCTTACATATGAAACTTCAAAACAAATCTAACACACAAATTTCTTCCTTTATTAATAAAACATATGGAAAATCTTACAATGATAATTACATCTCTACAATCTATCATTAGAAAATAATACCGCAAATCGCGCAAGCCGCAAAAAATCATCGCCAAATCATGGAAAACATATTCTATCCAGAGAACTTTAAAAAGTGTAAAGATTGCGGCGAGGTATTATTGCTGTGCAGCGAAAACTTTGTCAAATCAAAGAAATCCAATGATGGCTTTTCGCCGCGCTGTAAGAGATGTGAAAAACAAAAGAGGAGCAAATACAATGAAGCCAACAGCAAAATTATTCGAATTGATTCCAACCCTACATCCAATTGAGTTCATTGGACTCGCGCGGTTGCTTAAAGTGCAGTTAGTCGAAGATGATAAGCCGCGCTCGTTCAGCGCGGTCGCAGAGGACGTTTTAGCAAATTTTGATAAACTAGATAGACAACATAAGCGCACAATCTTGCGCATGGTGAAGGCGGCGAGTAAGAAAGATGCCAGTGATTCCTAATATTCCGCGCGCGGTGTCCTCAACCGCGACAAAGCGCTGTGAAAAATGCGGTAGGGTTCTTCCTCTTTCTTAGTTCTCTCGCGCTCACAGTGAATTTTATCTTGATGGCTTCTTACCTTGGTGCAACGATTGCATAGCCGAACGAATAGACGCCGCAGATGGTAATTGGGAGATAGTAGATAAGTTATGTATGTGGGCTGGTATTCCTTTTATTGTGAAAGAATGGGAACGTATCAAAGGAATGACGTTACCAGTGGAAACGTGGCCGACATATGCTAAGATATTCTGCTCAGAAGATTATGTTTCTCTCGGCTGGGGTGACTATTTTAGATAGTATAAGAAATTGAAAGAAGTAGGCTTAGCGGAAGAAGAGATGCCTGAGATTCGCGAGCAGCGTTATAAAGATTTGCGCCGCAAGTGGGGAGAAAATTATGATGATGAGGAATTAAATCATCTTGAAGACCTTTATCGCGGGCTGTTGAATACATAGAATATTAACGGCGCGCTGCAAGTGGACTAGGCGCAAAAGCTATGTAAACTTTCGTTAGAGATTGATAAGCGCATCCGCGCGGGCGATAAAGAAGTTGATAAATTTATGTCCTCTTATGATAAAATTATTAAGAGTGCAGAATTTACGCCTAAAAACGCGAAGAACGCAACTGATTTTGACTCTTTCGCGGAAGTGGCATATTGGCTTGAAAAGCGCGGGCGCTAGAACAAGTTTTATGATAATGTAACGCGCGATGTGCTTGATGAAACTCTGAAAAATATTGAAGCATACAACCAGCGGCTCTACATTAACGAAGGTGGTATTGGTGAAGCAATTACAGAGCGGTTAACTGCTTTACAAAATGCTAATGCTCTAGAGCAAGAAAGCGTTTATAACACTTAGGTTGATTTTGATGAAGATGAATATAGTAATGAAGCCTACATTCTTGATAACGATGAATTTAATCCAGAAGGTGGCGAATAATGGCAGCGATTTAGTTATTAGACCCCGCGACTGCATAGTTTAACACTCAAGATAGATTATATCATGATGGAATTGAGTTAGAGAAGGGAGTTGTTATAACTCCCAGTTTTTTAGAGCGAAATGAAGATTTGATGGCGGAAAGTATTCAATTGTTCACGGTTTATCCAGACATTTTTTTGGACTTAATCACGCCAGTTAATTCTATTTTTACTCTCTTCCCATACCAACGCCTTTTCTTGCGCGCGTGCATGAGATATACGAAAATATATATCACCGCCGCGCGTGCTACATCAAAAACATTTCTTTCTATATTAGCAAAATATTTACAATGTATGTTTTTACCAAACCATGTTGGTTCTATCGTCGCGCCGAACAAGGCGCAGGCCGCGAAAATTAGTCGTCAGAAGATATAGGAAATCTGGCGTATATGGCCGCTGCTGAAGAATGAGTTGGAGCCAGGTAATACAGATGGCGTTCACGCCAACTTTGGTAAGGACTATGTTGAACTTTTCTTTAAGAATGGTTCTAAGCTGTCCGTTGTTGGCGCGCTGGACTCTGACCGTGGTATTCGTACTCACGCGACTCTGATAGACGAAGCGCGCGACCAAGACGGTGACGCTATAAATGAAATCGTCTTGCCGCAGATGAACGTTTCGCGTCGTATGGCAAATGGATTAGTAAATCCATATGAAAAGGTTAACACATAGGTTATTTACGCGACTTCCGCGGGTACAAAATCTTCTTATGCTTATGAAGCATTAATTGATATTTTTGTTTAGTCAATTATTGACCCCAGCACAGCGTTTTGCATCGGGTTGGATTATCGTATTCCCGCGCAGCATGGGTTAATTGACCCAACATATGTGCGCAACTTGAAATTATCGCCAGCTTATAACGAAACTACTTTCGCGGCAGAATATCTTGGTCAATGGCTCGGTGGCAGTGAAGAATCGTGGTTTAATTTTGAAAAGCTTACAAAATATCGAAAAATAAAAAATCCCGAGTGGACTCAAAAATTTAAAGACGATAAAAATGTTTTCTACTTAATTTCAGTAGACGTAGGTCGTTTGCATGACCAAACAGTGGCATGCATATGGCGCGTCAATATTCGTGATAATAAATACTATGGTACTTTGGTGAATTTATTTGTCCTTGGGCGGCAAGCTGAAACCAAAACATTTACTCAGCAAGCAATAGATTTAAAACATCTTATTGAAACTTATAATCCGCGCGAAGTCGTTATCGATTGTAATGGGTTGGGCGTTGGGTTAGCTGATGAAATGATAAGAACGCAGCTTGATGAAGAAGGGCGCGAACTTCCCGCTTTTGGTTTCTTTAATAATGATGATTATAAAAAGATTCAGCCAAAAGATGCAGTTCAAATTCTTTATTCTTTAAAAGCCAATGGCCCCTTAAATTCCAAAATCCATGGCAACGCCTATTCACGAATCAATAGTGGTATGGTTCGGTTTTTAATCAGCGAGCAAGACGCGCGAGCCGCACTTCTAGCAACGAAAGTTGGTTAGAAGATGAACACGGAGGCGCGCATCAAGCGATTAATGCCACACGAACTTACCACTAAGTTATTTGAAGAAATGTCTAACTTGCGCCTACGAAAAAGTGGTCTCGATATAGTTCTCGAACAAATCAACTCGCGGTTCCCTAAAGATAAATATTCTGCTTTCGCATATGGGCTTTGGAGAATTAAAGAGATAGAAGAAGAGAATTATAAGAAGATTGCTCGTCGTGGAAATGGGCAGAAGCGCTAGTTGATTTTCTTTACTGGAGGACAAAACTAATGGCAGACAAGCAAGAAAATAATCATGTTGATGTTACGCTTTTCAAAAAAGCGATGGAAGACATGGTTGCAAAAAATGCAAAAGCTTGGAATGAATCTATAGGTTATTCATTTTCTTTAAGAAGAACTAAGGAATATACTAAAGAACAAGTTGAATAGATAATTAATAGTAGTTCATTAATTGCCCAACAACAACTTTCTCGCGCATTCTTTTATAAAGATGGATTATACAAGCGCATATTAATTTATTATGCAACTCTTTTAAAATATGTAGGTATATTAATCCCTAATCCAATTGCGGGTAATGAACTCTCCACCCCCCACATATTCAAAAGATATACAAATGCGCTTGATTATTTAGAGAAAGTATTTGTTCCAGAATTATTTACTTCGTTCTCACTGCGCGCCCTAGTTGATGGGTGTTATTATGGTGTAATTCAAGAAGTTAGTAAAACTGATTTCGTTGTATTGGATTTACCTGCCGAGTATTGTCGTTCAAATTTTAAAGACCTCCATGGAAATGACATTATTGAGTTTAATGTAACCTATTTTACCTCGATTATTGATGAAAAGGTTAGGAAGTAGGCTTTAAGAATTTACCCGAAAGTAATATCTGACCATTATTATCGTTATACTAAAGGGCAAGTTACCTCCATGTGGGTAAAGATTCCAAGTGATATTGGTTTTTGTTTTCCTTTCTTTGATGATGGGCGTCCGCTGTTTCTTGATTTAATTCCAGCAGTAATGGATTATGATGAAGCAGTTGACATCAATCGAGAACGCGATTTGGAAGAGATTCGTAAGATTATTGTTCAGAAGATTCCACATCTAGCGGACGGCGCGCTGCTGTTTGAGCCTGATGAAGCGCTTGAAATGCACGCTGGCGCGGTCGGTATGATGAAAGGTAATAAGAATATTAGTGTATTAACTACCTATGCAGATGTTGATGCGGTTGTTTCTAAAACTTCTTCAGAAGCATCTACGAATGCGCTTGAAAAGAGTTTACAGAATGTATACTCGCGCGCGAGCGTAAGTGGCTAGCTGTTTGCGCCAACTGGTAGTCAGGCGCTAAATACTTCTATTACTAATGATATGTCTTTAATGATGATTCTTGCGAATAAATATGCACGATTTGTAACCTTTATTTTAAATTACTTATTTGCGAATGCGAATGTTAATTTTAAATACACAATTCTTCCAGTTAGCTGGTACAATGTTACTTAGTATATTACTGATACTTTCAAGTTATCACAAAGTGGTTACAGCTTCTTACTTCCTGCTATCGCGGCGGGACTATCTCAAAAGGATTTGATTAATGTAAAGAAACTTGAAAACACCGCGCTTGAAATGTCAAAGCTGTTAATTCCTTTAGAATCAGCATATACACAAAGTGCAAATCCAGTAGGGCGTCCTTCGTTACCAGTAGAAGAAAAGTCTCCAAAAACCATTCAGAATGAAGAATCATTAGATAGAAATTAATGGAGGCTCTAATGGATAAGAATTTATATGAGTTTCCCGTGACAATTTACGGCAACTTAGAAAAATATAATGACGTTCTTAGCAAGGCTAGATGTCGTATTTTTTATAAGTATGAAAATCGCAATGGCACTTATATTTCGGATGGATTCGCTGAAAAATTATTAAGCACATTACCATATGCGCCGGTAAAAGGTATTTATGATGCTGGCTCCGGTGACTATTCGGACCACGGCGCGGAACGAGATGAAGGGCGCATTTATGGTATCGTGCCAGAAACACCCAATATTTCTTGGGAGACGCACCTTGACGAAGATGGTGTAGAGCGTACATACGCGTGTGCTGATGTATTAATTTTCACAGCAATTTATGAAGAAGCGTCAGATATAGTCGGCAAAAGTCAGTCGATGGAACTCTATGGCCCATCGCTGAAATACCATGAAGCAATTATTCGTGGGCGCCGTTTCATCGTATTTGATGAAGGATGCTTCTTAGGTTTACAAGTCTTAGGCGATTAGGTTGAGCCTTGCTTTGAAGGCGCTTCGTTCTATAATTTATAGAACACAATTGAAATGGCTATTAGCCAATTAAAAAAATACGGAGGTACCAATATGCATCAACTTAACTTCAAACTCTCTGATGATGAAAAGTTCCGTGCTTTATGGGCGCTTTTAAATCCAGAGTATAATGAAGAAGGCAATTGGACTGTTACCTGTAGTATCTCCGCCGTTTATGATGATTACGCTTTAGTTTACAATTATGAAACGGCTGATTATCAGCGCGCTTATTATGCCAAGAATGATGAAACTGATATGGTTGAGCTTGGCGAGTTAGTAAAGGTTTATATTCTTGATGTTACCGAAGCTGAAAAGAATACACTTGATACACTACGTGCTCTTAACGGTGGTACTTATGAATTGGTTAATGATGTATTAACCAATGCTCAGGCAAATTTTGAACAAGCTTCTGAATTTTCCGCCAAAATTGAAGAGTTAAATAATACTATTACTACTTTAGATTCAGAGAAGGCAGATATTGAAGCGCGAGCTGCTGAGTATACTGCTCAGTTAGAGGAAGCGAGCAATAATCTTGCAAGTTTAAATGAAGAGCTTGATTCTTTAAAACAGTACAAGATGAGTATTGAAAACTAGAAGAAGGACTCTATTATTAATGAGTATTCAGAGCATTTAGCTGAAGAGATTCTTGACAAATATCGTCAGAATAAGGACAGTTATAGTGCAGAAGACCTTGATAAAGAGTTAGCTTATGAGTTAAAGAAGAATAATTCTTCTATTTTCACTAAGAATAGCGACCCCGGGTTTGTTCCGAAGGAAGTTCCACTTGATGGAATTACTGCTATTTTATCTAAATATAAGAAATAATTAGGAGGCTATTTAAATGGCTAGAATGACTATTGACGGTTTCGGTCAGGTAGAGCTTAACAATGTTGCTTTCCGCCGTGACGGTCGTATTGAAGCTCAGTGCGCACTTGACACCGCGGCCTTTGATTCCCAGACTCCTTGCGAGAATGGTATGATTCTGCGTGTTAAGAAAGCCGAGCATAAGATTACTTTTTGTGATTCCAGCGCTGCCAATCAGCTTTATGCTCTTAATTACACAACTGAGCATATGTATGATGAGCGTAAGCCTGGTCTGAAGAACTTCTATCTTGGTTCGTCTGAGATGCGTGAAGACTTCTATCCACGTGTTGGTTATCTTGCTGTTGGCGACCTTTGGACAAGTAACTGTGTTGACCTTGGCACCTATGCTTCTGTTGGTGCTGTTGAGTCCGCTCTCGCAGGCGGCGAAGTTTATGCCGCGGCTGGCACTCAGGGTGCTCCAGTTCTTGCCGCTGCTGCTCCTACTGTTGGACCAGTTCTGCAAGTTATTAAGAAAACAACAATGCCCGATGGACAGGATGCGTTCCAGTTCCAGGTGCTTAGTGTTTAATTGAGGGAGGGTATAATATAATGACACTTCAAGAGTTTAGAGATATTGCCCTTCATGCCGCTAAGGGTACTGCTCCTACCAATTTCACTGTTGACAATGTTAATGATGCATTTGTCGATGGTCTTAAGGAGTTTGCTGGTACTTATAACCAGTTCATGAAGAATCGTTATGACATCTATGATATCATCATTGAGGCTATTGACGAGATTCTTCCAAAGAATGTTATTGATGCTCTCGGCGCTTTCGCCGAAGTTAAGCAGGTCGGTCAGGGCGAGAAGGCCATGTTCAGACGTAAGCTCGGCCGTGCCCGTGCAAAGAAGTTCCTTACTCAGGTCGGTTTAAGCGGTGTTTATGAGACATTCCGTCTTGATGCTGAGACCTTTGAAGTTGGCGCTCATGCTGTTGGTGGTGGCGCCACAGTCGACTTCGAGCGTATGCTCGATGGCGCAGAGTCTCTCGCTGAGTGCGTTGACATCGTTACCGAAGGCTTAACCAATGCTGTTTTTGTTGAAGTTCAGAAGGCTCTTAATGCTGCATTAGCAGTTATGCCTGCTACCAACAAGGCTAGCGGTTCTTGGGATGCCGAGGAAATGGTTCGTCTTTTAACAGTGGTTCGTGCTTATGGTAGCCCAATCATCTATGCTTGCCCCGAGTTCGTGGCTGCGATGGGCCCAGATGCTATCGTTCCTACTCTTATGAACAGCACCACAAATGTTGCCCAGGGTATCTACAGCCCGAAGGATATTGAAGCTATTCATGATTATGGCTTCATCAGTGTCTTCCGCGGCGCCCCTGTTGTGCAGCTCCCGCAGTCCTTCGTCGATGAGAATAACAGAGAGACCTACGTGAATCCGCGTCTCGCTTACATCTTCCCTGCTGGTCAGGAAAAGGTTGTTAAGGTTGTTCTTGAAGGACAGACTCAGATTCGTGACCATGAGAATAAGGACAACTCCATGGAAGTCTATGCATGGAAGAAAATGGGTTGCGCTATTCTTACACATCACAACTGGGCGATGTATGAAAACACTGGTATCACTGATACCTCTGCTAAGGACATCTACGGTTTCTAATTTAATTTAAAATGGGGGATGGGATAAAACTTATCCCTTCTCCCATTTTCTTTATATTACGCGTGAAAAACGCAGGAGTAAAAGGAGAATTATTATGTCAGATAAAATTAAAGTTATTAGTGCTTATAATGGGCGCTGTGTTGTTAATAATCGTGATTTAAGTATTCGGCGTTTCTGGCAAGGGCGCGGAGATACTGTTACCTTTACAAAAGAACAAATTGAAGGTTTAATGTATGACCCTTCTTTTAGTAATATGATTAAAGAAGGATACCTCTATATCGACGATATGGAAGTTAAAAAAGAAATTGGTCTCGAACCAGAGGAAGCTGAAAGTCCAACTATTATTTTAATGGATGATAAACAGCTTAAGCGTTATTGGAAAGATATGCCGCTTAGTCAATTTAAGGTTGAAACTAAGACCTTAACTCAGCAGCAAATTACTTCTCTTGCGGAATATGCTATTCGACATGGTGAAGAAGGTAGTATAGAAAAAGCTAATTATTTAACAAAAATTAGCAACCGTAATATTTTAAAGGGGATTGAATTAGAAAGACAAAGCAAGGAGGAATGATAAATGACTCAATTACAAGTTGTTTATGATGCTTTCCTCGGAAAGATGTTGGAAGATGAATGGGTGAATTGGGATTTAGAAGATATTGAAGCCGACTGGCGCGTTCTTCTAAACAGCGCCCTTCCTTGGTTTAAATTTCCGCGCGTGTCTTTGGACATCGTCACTGATGACGAAGATGGGGAAGAAAAATTTGAAGCAGATTTAAATAACGAAGAAATTCAAATTATTGCTACGTATATGAAGTGCGAATGGCTAAATAGAACGATTTTAACTTGGGAGAATGTAAAGCCGCTTTATGAAGAAAGAGATTTCTCGCAAGCGAATTTACTGGACAAGTTTAATGAGATGCTCGCGGCCGAGAAGAAAAACGCGGCACGCCTTGAGGCAGTTTATTATCGTTCTATTAAACGAAAACCATTTGGCTATCGTAATCTAGCTACGGCAATTGATTAATGAAACCATTGGAAGGCTATAATAATAGTTTAAAAAATCGTTTATTTGGACTTCTGTGTGAGTATGAGAAAGATGGAGAATGGAGTAAGTTTCTTGACTCCATCTTAATTGAACTTATGTCTTATCCAGAAGAGTATAGAACGATTAATTATTATAGACTTTATACAAATGTTTCTTCACTTCGTTATTTAAGTTATGAATATTTTCGTAAGACTGTGTTTGATTGCATGAGTCTGTTATCAAAGTTATGAGTTATTTTGATATTTATAAACAGCGGGTTAATCGTTTTGGTAATGATTATCAATCCCGTATTTAGGGCGCGCGTGAAAAATAGTTTGAATTATATTTGTTAAAAACAGTTTATAGAGTAGACTTTAAATATAAAGGACGTCATTATGCGGGCAGTCTTGAGCGTCATAAATAGAATGATACAAAGACATTACAATATTTACTTACTGATATTGATTTAAATATTCCAAATGGAACTGTTTTATATTTAATTGATAAAGATAATATAAAGCAACCGTGGATGATTTACTATTTAGAGAATATCAAAGCAAGTGGATATAATAGATATATTGTCTTAAAAATGACGCATCGTCTTACATGGACTGCGCGCGATGGTTCGGCGCAATCGACTTGGGCATATTTATATGGTCAAGAAGATAATATGTTAAAAGATGAAATCCGTTCGCGTTCGCGCATGGATGCTATCTATTCTGAAAATTTAAAATCAAGTTTCTTTGTGGCTCCTTTAAATCAATACATAAAGAAAGATGATTACTTTATCGTTGGTGAAAAACCTTATCAAGAATATTATAGAGTAACTGGTTATGATATGTAGTCAACACCTGGTGTTATGTATGTAACTGTTGACCCAATTTATGAATTTGATTAGTCCGCGATACCTGAGCAAACTGCAGCAGATTCAGAAGATGATTTCTTCTGGTTTAATGGGGGTGTAAATGATGGCGACACGTAATTTACAAGATATGGGCATTCATTTACAAAAGATTGTATCGCGGCTATAGGCAAATTAGAAGTTAATGAAGCTTCTTTACTATACTGGGAAAGATCCTTATAGTCAAGATGATTTAACGGAAGAACAAATTAAGAATGAAGTTTTTGAAAAGTTAGTAAAAGTGGTCCCGCGCGTGGGGCCGAAAGAAACAGCTAATAGTATCATTGTACTTCGTGTAGTGCGCGGCACAGCAGATGCTGCAAATAATGAATTTAAAAACTTCCGTATTGATATTGAAGTATTTGTTCCTTTAACTCAATGGTTAATTAAAGATTCTAATTTCCGTCCTTTTGCGATTATGGGTGAAATTCATAGGTCGTTAAATGGTAAAATTATTGATGGATTGGGTAAGATGTAGGGCGGCGAGTTTCAAATCAACTTCTTAACTGAAGAAATGAGTTGTTATGAAATGAACTATTATATTACAAGTTATGATTGACCCTAATTTCTTTCTTGGTTATCCAGTTGCTTTTGGTAATATATGTTCTGTTTATCCGCCAAAGATTAAAGATATTTTAAATGATAAAAACTATCCCGTATATAAAAAGTTGTTTTTTAGCAGTTAGGAAGATATTGAAGATGAATATACTGAGTTGGATTTGTCTTTAGAGGATGTGCCGACACCGTTGGGTTATTTATTTTAGATGTGTTTAACGGACGCACGAATAAAATAGATTGTATTAGATGGGTTTTAGTTCTTTATTAAAGAGCCTGTAACTATGCTTAATGATTAGTAGATAATTGTTATAGGTGATTTAGCACAAGAATTAAAGACTGTTAAATCTGTTGAGCAATTAAGGATTCTTAAAGAAGATAATTACTTTGAATTTCAATAGCTTTTGCGGCGCTCTGTGGGTGAGAAAGAGATTGAGCCATATGACCCGAATTTACATCCTAAAGTAAAATATTTTAAAGCGAAACAACGATTACGTGATAGAGTTAAAGCAAAAAACTCAAAAGATGGTTTAACTTTAGGTTCTACTTTGGCTTCAATTTGTTGTATGGGTTTAAATTTAAATCCACTTACTATCGGAGAGTTAAGCTAGACCGCGGTATCGGTTTTAGTACGATATTATCAGGAAAAAGAAAAATATGAAATTGATATTTAGTCTTTACTTGCTGGCGCGGATAGTAAAAAAGTAAAACCTAAAAATTGGATTAGAAATATAGAAGATTTATAAAATAGGAGGTCATTTCTAAATGGCTAGTATTTTAGACAGATATGGTATCAAAGAAGTTGCTGACGTAACTTTCTATGAGATCAATGATGATGGTACTCCAGGCAAGCCTGTTCTGTTTCTTGATACTTTAAAGGTGTCTACAATTGAGCAGACTGCTGAGCAGGTTGACGCGCGCGGTGGTAAAGGTAACCCGAAGCTTATCACTTGGGATTATGGCAAAGAGATTACCGTTAATGTTGAAGATGCTCTGTTTAGTCCGAAGTCTATGTCCATTATGCTCGGTGATGGCACTGTGGAACAGGGTGGTGGCGCTTACATTATGAAGACTTGTGTTATCCGTATGGGTAATACTGATACTACTAATTATGTGACTCCAGTTCAGAAAGATTATATTGTTGCTGATATTTATGATGCTACCGAAGGTTCTAAGCGTGTAAAATTATATATTGGTTCAAAGAATGTTGCTCCTGCTGGTCAGGTTAAGTTTAGTAATCAAATTCTGTTTTCCAATGGTACAGCTTCTTCTGTTCTTTATGATGAAGATGGCACAGTGCTTGATGATGCTTTTGCGGCTTCAGACCTTACTACTCTTGGTAGTACAGGATTTTCTAAAACTGGTGACACTAAGGATTATAGTGGACATAAATTTATGTTTACTTATTGGGTAAAAGCCACCACAAAGACAATCACCGTCTCTGGCGATAGCTTCCCAGGAACATATTACATTCAGGGCGACACCTATTCTCGTTCTGATGTTACTGGTAAGGATCAGTTCTTCCAGTTTATCATTCCTAAGGCCAAGATGAGTTCTGAGAATACCATTACTCTTGAAGCTGAAGGCGATCCTGCAACCTTCTCTATGAACCTTACGGTTCTTCGTCCAGAAAGCGGCGAAATGATGAAGCTCGTGCAGTATGACTTAGAAGATCCTACGTAATTGAATTAATTATGAATGGCGGAGGAAGGTAACTTCCTTCGTCATTTTTTTATTTGGAGGTAAAGGCATGGATATAGGTTCTTTTAAAGTTTTAGAGAACGTTCATTTAAAAGCTACTTATGATATAGAAGCGAATGGAATTAAATTTAAAGAAGGCGAAAGTATCGCAGTCTTTGATAAAATTCAATTAAGTAATTTTAATGAGATAAAAGAATACGTGGCTGCGCGTGGCGGTTTTGATAATAGAGGTCATGTCTTTTGGGAAACCACGCGAGCGATGCAATTTACTTTTACTTAGGGAGTTTTTTCAAAAACGCAATTTGGTCTATTAAATAATGCTAAAGTAATTGCAGTTGACAATGATGCACCATTATTAATTACTTATGATGATGAACTTGAAAGTGATGAGATTGGGGTTATTCGAACTACTAAAACACCAGTAGATTAGATTTTTGTCTATGATAAAGAAACTGGGAGTAGAATTGATTTTATTCCATGGGGAATAAATTTTAAAATAGACGAGCCGTATAAAGATGTTATAATGCGCTATCGTTATAATTATTCAGATGGTGCGACAATAGCTAAGATAGGCTAGCAATTTTTACAAGGATTTTTGGAATTAGAAGGAAGAACGAGAATAAAGGACGATACGTCTGGACTAATTACAACGGGAATTATTAAAATCCCAAAACTAAAATTAATGTCTGGCTTATCTATGCGGTTGGGCGCACAGGCAAGTCCCGTGGTTGGTAATTTCCGCGCGGAAGGTGTACCCGTTGATTCAAGAAGAAATAGTTATGTAATGGAAATTTATTTCTTGGATAGAGATATAGATAGTGATATGTAATAGAGGTCAGCATTAGTTTTAGCTAATGCTGATTTTTTATGTGAGGTGGAGAAATGGCGAATA
>JAEEGL012650208.1_pt1 | contig 13958 bp, 11 predicted proteins | sample 9134231 | NCBI WGS metagenome assembly JAEEGL01 (sample SAMN16246548, study PRJNA631951) | gut metagenome | biome: gut microbiome; feature: rumen; material: fiber-attached | host: Bos | place: Iran: Karaj | collected 2018-10
TCAATTGATTCGCAACGAAAGCCTCTATGCCAATCACAGCAACTTCTGTCTCGCAGTCAACCAGCCTTCTTACGCCTTTGTGAAGATTGATGATTACAAAAGGGAGATGAGGCACAATGCAGATGGCGACAGCTATCCCTATTCGGCTGAAGCGGTGGAGGCCTATCACGCCCTTCATCCTGAGTTTGAATATGACCATCCTGGTTATCCTTTGTATCGAAAGGCGAACGATCCAGATGTGTTGGGTCCATTTTTGAATCCCACCTCCGATGGCTTGCCACCTAATTTGGTTTTCATTGTGGTTGAAGGCTTGGGTCGCCGTTTGACGGGTGTCACCCATCCCGCTTTGTCGTTCACCCCGTTTATCGACAGCCTTGCGGCAGAAGGCCTTTTCTGGCCTAACTGTTTTTCCACCGCCGAGCGCACCTTTGGAGCGCTTCCATCTTTGTTTGCGTCCGCACCGCATGGCAGGCATGGTTTTACTTGGAAAATGCCTATGCCGCGACATCATTCTTTGCTGCTCGACTTGAAACGCAATGGCTACACTTCATCCTTTTATTACGGTGGTGATGAGAGCTTCGATCATTACGATGTCTTCATGGAGGAAAGCCATGTGGACTATCTCTTTAAGCCTCAGTTGGTGGTGGACGACTCAGCCCATTATGAGTTGTTGGCTGAGAATTACCGCTGGGGTTTGGATGACGATCGGTTGTTCAATTGTGCCATCCGACATAAAACCGAAGCCTGTGAGCAACGTCCTCACGCCGATGTATATCTTACTTTGACCACGCACGAGCCTTTTGTGGTAGATGGAATTGAATATTATGAACAACAGGTGCGAACTATGGTGGACCAAACGCCTGATCTGAGTGATAAGGAACGCGACAACGTGTTGAAAAACATTAATATTTATGCCTGTTTCCTTTATTTGGATCAAAGCCTAAAGCATCTGTTTGACTATTACGCTTCACGTCCCGATTTCGCAAATACGATCTTTATAATTACGGGTGACCATCGTATGGCTCCTGTGTTGTCAGGCATTTCTCTTCGCTGTTACAACGTTCCAATGATTGTCTATTCACCTTTGGTGAAACATCCCAAGACTATGCAGGCGGTGGTCTCGCATCTTGATGTTGTCCCGTCTTTCAATGCCTATCTCAACGCCAACTACGATTACGTCATCGACGACCATTGCCATTGGTTGGGCACTTCTTTCGACACTGTGTCGGATTACCGAAACACCCGTAAACTGTCGTTCATGCGCAACAATCGGGATGTGGTGGATTATCTGAGTGATGGATATTTCATCAATAGGAACAACCTGATTAAAATGGATCCTTTCATTATAGGTTATTCCATTGATAATGGTAAGCTGTACGAGCAGTATAAGAAGGAATTGGACTATTTCGAGTTGGTCAGTCGTTTTGTGATCCAGCACGATGTTTTGTGTCCATAACGTAAATGGCGTTAAGATAGAGATTGTCTTCCACCGAGAGGTGCCGTTTTTCCGCCTGTTCCACCACTAATTCATACCATTGGGTGTTGTTTTGTATTCTTTCTATGATTTCTAAAACCTCTTCATTATGGCGGTTGGTGGCGATGCTGAATTTTTGTGAGCGTTTGGTGGGGACAGTATCCTTTAATATTGGGATGTATTGGCTGGGATATTTAAGAACGGCGTTTTTGGCTTCTCCGTAAACGACGGTGTCGATAGGGAGGTTGTATTCATTGGAAAGATCAACCAGTCTTTTCATCCAAACGGGATTGATGTGGATGGTTTGTATAGCGTTCTTTTCTGCTGAGGCTATATCGCTTTTGTCGCAGCACATGGCTGTCAAGAGCTGTTGTGAGAAACCTTGGCTCATCACATAGATTTGCGGGGTGCAGTAGGCCAGCATCACAAAGTCGGCGTCAACGACTTCCTGCAACACGTCCACATCTTTGATATTGTTATGCGCCGGGTCGAAGTAAACGGTGTTGAAATAATACCAGTAACGCAAATCACCCATAACCTTCCCGAAGGGGGTTGAGTTTAGCAGGTTCCAGTAGTAAGAATCGCCAATGGTAATCAGGAAAGGCTTGTTGGCGGTGCTGTCTTCGATGACGGTGTAGGGAGCATAGTAGTTAGGCGCTTTGGGCAACGGACGAGCCAAGTTCATCAGTTGCTCCAAGTCGTCATCAGGATAAACGGTGCGTTCCTCACGCTCTCCGATGGTGAAATGCTCCATTTTGATATTCCCCAACTGTTCCATGTAACGGATGAGGCTGTCGGCTACATACAAGGCCGCATAGTTGCTCCAGTGGGTGCCGGTTTGTGGGTAAAGCAGGAAGTCAACCGTGTCTTTCATGGATAAAAACCATGGGTTCACATCGATATAATTCACTCCCAGTTCATCGAACCTTTGATGGTAAAACGCTGTGGCTGAGAACGTCTTGGCGTTTGGGTACTTGTCGGTTTCAGGAACGTGTTCCGGGTAAATGACTTCTTTGCCAGGGAGCAATAATACAAATAGATGGGTGCCTTGGGCTTCTAAAATCTGTTGTATCTGATAAAGCCTCAAGGCCTCTTCGCCGAAATAATTGGCCATGCCGAGCGAATCTTTCGCAAAATACCGCCCTTTGCCCGAGTAATACTCTTCCACATGCTGTGACTCAAAAATCCACCCTTCTTTGTCAATGAAAATTTTTTTTTGTTCCAGTAGATTTGACTGTTTGAAGAAATCCCAACAGTATTGGTTGTACAAACGGGTAAGCGGTTCTCTGAAACCGTAGTTCAGTCTCAAATGCGACTCGGTCCATTGTTGCAGACTTTGATTGGTGACATTGGTGAGTGTCACAGCGGGTTTTGGAGTTTCAGCCACTACGCCAGTCAGCGCCCTGAAGTCAAAAAACCTTAGATGTTCCTGAATCATGGGCAGGAACAGGACGATGGTGGTCAAAACGAACAATATAGGTTTAATGTGGCTTTTCATAAATGGGTTTGCAAAGGTATTATTTTTTATCTTTGCATCCATGAAAAGAACGAATATTGAATTACTATCACCGGCCAAGAACCTGGAAATTGGTTTGGCGGCCATAAACCACGGGGCTGACGCCGTCTATATTGGCGGCCCTGCATTCGGAGCACGTGAGAAAGCAGGCAACAGCGTCGAGGACATTGAAAAGCTTTGCCGTCACGCGGCTTTGTTCGATGCCAAGGTGTATGTCACATTGAACACTTTGCTTTACGAAAATGAGTTGGAACCTGCTCGTAAGTTGGCGTGGGACTGTTGGAACGCTGGTGTGGATGCCCTCATCATACAAGACCTGAATTTGTTGAATCTCGACCTGCCGCCTATTCCGCTACATGCCAGCACGCAGTGCGACAACCTCACCGTGGAGCGTGTGAAGGAGCTGGAACAACTTGGCTTTGAGCAGGTTGTGTTGGGTAGAGAGCTTTCTGTGGAGCAAATTCGTGAAATTCGTCGTCAAACCACCGTGCCTTTGGAATTCTTCGTTCATGGATCTCTGTGTGTCAGCCATAGTGGGAAATGCTATCTGAGCCAGTATATAGGCAATCGTAGTGCCAACCGTGGCGCCTGCGCCCAGCCTTGCCGGTTGCCTTGGGAGCTTGTGGCCCCCCCAGCCCCCCAAGAAGGGGTGAGGGATTCTTCCTTCGATGGTAAGGTGCTCCCCCCCTCTGGGGGGGCTGGGGGGGGGCACCTTCTCTGCCTGAAGGACCTCAATAACAGCGCTCATCTGGAAGAGTTGCTGGATGCGGGTATCACCAGTTTTAAGATTGAAGGCCGTTTAAAGGAAGCGGATTATGTGAAAAACATCACGGCTTTTTACCGTCAGAAACTGGATGCTATCTTTGAACGGCGGCCTGAATATGTTCAAACTTCGCGTGGTCATTGTAGCTATAGTTTTGAGGTGAATCCCGAAAAATCATTCAATCGCGGCTTCACCGATTATTTCATACATGGCCGTCAGCCCAATATTGGCTCGCCAAATACCCCAAAATCAATGGGTGAATACATCGGCGAGGTGAAATGGTGCAATTCTGTTCAAATGGAGATTGCGACGGATAAAACTTTGCATAATGGCGATGGCTTGTGTTTTCTGAACAGGGATAATGAATTGATAGGTATTCGGGCTGATGTTGTTAAAGGCAAAACCGTTTCGTGCAATCGTCCCCATAGCACACATCGCGGCGCAAAAATTTACCGCAACTATGACATCGAATGGCAACGCCAAGTAGAAGCCTCCAAAGGCAACCGAAAAATTGATATTGACTTGGTATTGGCGGAAACGGAAAGTGGTTATAAAATGTTTTGTAGGGACGTGCCACATGTGTCCGTAGCTTTACAATGTGACAAAATCATAGCAAACAACCCCGAAAAGGCTACCGAAAATATATGCAAAAAGGCTCTGCAATGGGGCGAAACCTCGTTCAACCCGATAAATTTGGAATTACAATTCACAGCGCAGCGTCTCATCCCCGCCTCTGTCATCGGCGAAATGAAACGGGAATTGGTGGAAAAACTGACGAAGGAATTGGTAGAAAACCACCGAAACAATCGTCCACAACGTTTGGGCGGACACGCACAGTTCGTTCCTACAACGGCAGACCCTGATGTAATACCTTCTGTTCTAATGACATGCCATCATTGCATCCGCTATGCCAACGGCCTTTGCCCGAAAATCACGGGAAAGCCCACAGGTCCTTTGTTTATCCGTAATGGTGAAAATGTTTTCTCTTTGGAATTCGATTGTAAAAAATGTCTTATGTATGTTATTGCTCCTGATAAACTATGAATCTCTTTCAACTCTTTAAAAACGTTAAGCCTTTTGTGAAGCCATACAAATGGCTGGTATTCATTACTTTGTTATTAACTTTGATAGGCTCTTTAATGGCTCAGGTCAACGCCATTGTGTTGGACTGGACTGTGGATCAAGTGAATGGCTTGGTCACGGCAGGGGAGCAGTGGGGACAGCGTGCAGCTCACATCGTCATCTTGATTTCAAGTGTGTTGTTGGGCAAAGAAATCCTCTCGGCGGGCATCACCTTCGCCCAAAATTACTACGGTGAACGGATGCGTATTTTCGTCAGCCGCGACTTGGCGCAGAGTGTCATTGAGAAGGTGCTGACTTTCAAGATGGCGTTTTTCAACTCTGGTGACAATGCCACAGGCAAGCTCCAAGCTCGTATCGACCAAGGTGTGAGCAGCCTCTCGCGCACGGTGCAGAACTTCTTCATCGACCTTTTGCCATTGTTTACCAGCGCTTTGCTGGCTCTCATTCTCATGTTCATCGCCAATGTGTATGTGGGATTGGTGGCCTTGGCTATCGTGCCGGTGTATTTTTGGATCACCTACCGTCAGGCAAAAAGGCTGAAAGGTTGGCGCCGCGAGATGCGTTCCCATCTGGAAACAAAGAGTCAAGGGATCAAGAACATTATCGACTCCATCAATGTCATCAAGAGCTTTAACCGAGAGCAAATCGAGGGACAGAAACAGCTTGATATTCAGAATCAAGTCACTGAAAACCAAATGAAAACACGAAAGGTGGCGTTCTACTATAACGGCATCAAGAGCTTTGTGCGGCAGGTGGGCACGGTGTTGGTCATCATCCTTACCGCTTACCTTGTGCTCATTGGCTATCCTGGTATGACCATCGGTAAAATCATGTATCATGTAATGCTGTTCAGCAACGTCATCGCTCCAATCACTCAACTGCAACGCATTTTCGACGATGTCAATGATGCTTTGATTTATGCTGAGGGCTTCTTTGGCATCCTCGATTCGGAAAAGGACATCGAGCCTTCGGGCAGTTACAAACCTGGAAAGATCCACGGAAAATTCGAGATGAAGCATGTCGATTTTACCTATCCCAATGGAAATCAAGCACTTTTTGATGTCAACATGACCATTGAGCCAAATAAAATCACCGCTTTGGTAGGTCTTTCAGGCGCGGGCAAGAGCACCATCGTCAATCTGTTGGACAAGTTTTACGAGCCGCAAGTAGGCACCATCACCTTGGATGGCATTGACCTGCGCGAATACGACACCAAATTCCTTCGTGAGAACATTGGATTGGTACTTCAGAAGAACCATATTTTCGACGGTACCATTGAGGAGAACATCCTTTATGGCAAGCCCGACGCCACTCACGAAGAGGTGGTGGAAGCTGCCAAGAAATCCTATATCTACGACCAGATCATGCAGCTGCCCAAGCAGTTCGAAAACAAAGCCTCCGACCTTTCGGGCGGCCAACAGCAGCGCATCGCCATTGCCCGTATGTTTCTCAAAAACCCGCCGATCATCTTCTTGGATGAGCCTACCGCCAGCCTCGATGCCATCGCCACGGAGCAAATCAAGAACAGTTTGGACGCCATCAAGAAAGACCGTACCGTCATTATCATCTCGCACAGCATATCGCAAATCATCGATGCCGACCTGATCTATGCCCTTCAGACTGGCCGTGTGGAGGAGTCTGGCGACCCAGACGAAATCTATAAGAAAGGCGGTATCTACAAGGACATCATTGATGCTTCGGCAAGAAGTTTGAATATTGAGAAGATTGCAAGGACGGTTGGAGAGGGGTAAAAGAATTAAAGTTTTTTCTCTTCGTCTATTTCAACGCCAGTGATTTCGAGGATGGTTTTCTTGTCGATGCCGGCAGCCAGCATTTTTTGCGCTGTTTCGTGTTGTACTTTGGTAATGCCTTCTGCGAGGCCAGCCTCTCGTCCTTCTTTTATTCCCGCCTCCAGACCCGCTTTCATTCCTTTCTCATACGAATAATTCAAGCAGTTGCGGTTGTCCCAGTAATGTTTTTGGCTCATCATATAGGCGAAACGCTGCTCTGCGTTGAACATCCCGATACGGGCCTCCTCGAAGAACTTTGTGAACACTTTTTCCTGAAGTTCCTTAGGTTGCTCAAGCAGATAGCAAATGTTCTTCACCACAAACAGCCACTTGTCCTGCATGGTCACCAGTTCGTCTTCCTTCTTCTTGAATTTTGGCATTTCCACGTAATAGAACGCTAACTTCTTATACACCTCATGGTTGTCGTCCGTGTCTTTCAGCATCACTTTGTGGAGGTAGCTGTCCTCGGGATACTCTTTGTTGGGGAACACGAAGTTGAGGATTCCAACAACGCACACGTCGGTGAGGTTATAGTCCCATTCACCCCTGGGTGCCTGTTGCACGATCGATGCTGAGGCATAATACACGGTTCGGTCTTTAAAAAAAGGTTGGTCGGAGCGTTGCATCTCCACCACGAAGTGAGTGTCGTCTTCGGTCATGCAATACACGTCGAACACCGAGCTGCGGTCGCCATAATAGGGGCCAAGGACAGCCGTGTTGAGGTAATGGAGGTCAACGATGGGTTTTCTGTCACCTTCGAACAGCGCATTGAGGAAGCTGATAAGGATGTCCTTGTTCGGTTCGGTGCCGAAAAGTTTTTTGAACCCGAAGTCGGTGTATGGATTCATGAATACTTCATTGTTATTTTCAATCATGGGAGTGTTTTTGTTTATTAATTCAATATGTTATATTCATGCTGCAAAAATAGTTGTTTTTTTTCATTTGTCAAGGGAGTTTTTGAAATTTTTTCAATGGTGGTTGAACTGAAATTTTACTAAAACGATTTATTTTTTGTCGTTCCCTCAATGTTAGTGGAGTTTTAAATGGATGAAATGGATGGCTTCTGCCACCACTCTTGAAGTTACCTTTGCGGAAACTTCAACATTAAAACCTATCACTATGAAAAAAATGATTTATGCAGCATTGCTCCTGCTTGGTTTGAGCATGACAGTCACTTCATGTGTGTCAACTTACGATGTGAATCATCAGAAGAATGTGTATCGGGCGCAGATGTCAGGAAACCAAAAGTCCTTGGCTTTGATGAACAAGATCCCGGTTTATTTTTCGGAAGCTGAAGTAGGAAAAGAGTTTGTGGTGGTGAATTATTGCACCTACGAGCCATTGGTCATCCCGATTATCAGACCCGAGAGGAGGCCGCTCACTAAAAAGTTGTACAAAAAAGCCGTCACAACCGCCGAAAAACTGAAAGGCGACGCAGTCATCATCGACACGAAGAACAGCTTCAGGGTTATCAAGATGAAGTGAGTCGGCTCAGGCTTCATTTTTTATCTCATATTATCCATTTTGGATACTATTACTGTGTTCAAAATGGATAATTAAAATATTGATAATCAATTAATTATTTTTGTTATTTGAAAAAATATTGTAATTTTGCAGCGTATAAAACCTATGTAAATAAAAATTCTATGATAGATGTTGATATTTATGAACAAACATTATTCGTCAAAGACGACCAAGGCAATGACAAAGAAATAGGAAAGATGGCCATTTTTAAAGGGGGTATAGGTGCATCTAATCCTAAGTCAGTTATGGATAAATCTGTTAAACATTATGTTGGCCAAGAATCATATAATCAATTTGTAGAAATCAATTTGGACAATCCGTGGGTAAGAGTTGTCATAAAAGGAATCAATGAACTAAAATACGAACACTTTGATGTGCAACGCCTATGACTTGCGTAATTACTGACATATTACAAGCTTCACAATGTTTGTATAATTGGTTGGGCTATTTAAGCAAAGCTTCTTGCAATAGCAAACTTATTGCTGAAAGTTCACTAAAGTATCCATTTGTCGAATGTCTTGAACGACACTCAATAAATGATGTCCATTTAGAGTTTTCACACCCCTTGTTTAAAGGTAAAAGAATTGATGCATATATTGGGGGTATTAAGGATGATGATACAATAAACGACAAATCACCTCAAATGTTTTTTGTCGAATTCAAATTTGTTCGGGGCAATGCACTATCAGAGAATGTACAACAACTTTATTTCAACGATATTTTGAGACTACATTATCTTAAGTATAATTATCCCCAAAGTCAATGCTTCTTTGTAATATGTGGAGAAACCATTTCGTTTAATGATGCTTTTAGGTATGAGCCCAAAAAACTAGAGGATAAAGTGATTTGGGAGGATAGAAAAGGGAGTAAAAGAATCAAAAGGAAAAGTATTTATAATAACTGGCTTTCTTTTGTTGAAAAAACAGGCGTCAAAACAGCTAATCTAACCGACAAAGCCTATACCAAATTTGTTTCTTCATTTAAGGAAGATTATTTATCCAAAACAAAGGAGGGCGTTTCATTAGAAAGGCAAGAAGTATCGACAATTACTACTCAACTTAAATTGTTACTTCCATCAAAAGGCAGTATTGATAATTCGTATAGTCTAGGGCTATGGGAGATTCTCAAAACCATAAATTAAAATGTAATTAAAAAAACATCAAAAGAATAAATACTTGATAAACATGAATAAACAATTACTATTAGGCTTACTCGTTTTATTGGCATCTGGTACAAAAACCCAATCATACAACTACTTGTTTGCGGGGAATGCGTCTGAAGCAAAAGGCGAAGTTACATTCAATATCTATGTTTTCTGTGATTCTAAAAAAGCACTGAATCAGGCGGCATGCCTTTCAGGAATCCAATGTGTGATGTTTGATGGAATACCTGGAACGAAATTCGAAAAGCCGCTCTTTTCGGAAGGAGAAACAACTCTTATGAACAGGAATCCATCGTATTTTGAAGGATTGTACAATCAAAGATACGTTGATTTTATCAAAGATTATTCGATGCTTTCAAAATATAAAAAATCAGAGGTTAAAAATGCGACCTTATTTCAAATCACTATTAAAGCTTTCGATTTACGGAAAGATTTGGAAAAGAATAACATTAAAAAGAAACTCGGAATATGAAAAAGAAGAAACTTTTTACAATTTTTTTGTTTGCTTTTTTTGCGTTAAATGTATATGGGCAAACGGCTGTACAACCTAAAATAATGGTTATACCGTACACCAAAGAAAACGAAGATATTCGTACAATCCTTGAAGAAGATGCTAACAAAAGAATCGCATTATCTAAAATTAAGGAAGCGTTTGATGAGCGAGGTGTTTCAACCATTGATTTTGTTGCAAGATTGAAAGCGGCAAATACAGCTAATGTTATGAGCATGGACAATCAGGCAGACATAAAATCTGCAATTATTGACATGTCTGGTGCAGACATTTATGTTGAGGCTGAAATTGTCTGCCAACAGTCAATGATTGGCGGACAAAGCAAACCTGAAAGTCGAGTCAAGATAAATGTTACCGCTTATGATGTTGCAACTGGAGCCTCCCTTGCAAATAAAATAGGTGAAGGTGGACCTTTTTACACGGACGACATTGCAAAATTATCTATGAAAGCCATCTCTTCAATTGCTGACGATTTTCTTGATGTGATGCAATCAAAATTCACAGATATTGCTGAACAAGGAATGTCCATTATTATGTATATCACTTTTGATGAAAACTCTACATATACCATGGAGTCAGAGATAGGAACCCAAGGATTTACATTACAGGACGAAATTGAACTATGGGTAGAGTCTTCGGCTTACAACAATTACTACCATATACAAGGGGTTTCCCCTTTGAATATGGTATTTGATGAAATCAAACTACCTTTTATTGACGATGCAGGTAATCGCTACACCGTTAGTAAATACGGTCTAAATGTTCAAAAGTTCTTCCGCTTATTAGGAATAAGTATTTCACGAACGACAAAAGGCAACAGTCTTTATATAACTATAAAGTAAAAAGTAATAATTTATGAAAAAAATACTAATAATTATCTCTCTGTTGGTCTCGTACAGCCTATATGCTCAGGAAATTGATGACATTGGAAAAATCGTGGTTGGAGTAAAGCTTCTCCCTACAAGTACTGACGAGACAAAAGCCAACAAAGATTTTCTTCAAAACAAACTAATGAATCTTGCTGCCAACGCAGGGTTTACTTCATATGGAAACAACGCTTTTTTCATGATCCCGTCCATTTCTGTTTTGGATGTACAAAACGCTGAAGGTGGTATGAAAAACATTTATATTATTACAGGGGATCTTTATTTAAGAATACAGGAAGGAGATGACGGAACTGTTTTTGCAAGTAATTCTTTTCCTTTTAAAGGATCTGGAACATCTAAAGATGCGGCTTTGAAAAACGGGATTCAAAAAATTTCATATGGAAATATGAGACCGTTTTTTGATGAAGCTAAATCCCAAATTTTGAATTATTACACAGCTATGCAAACCAAATTTTTTGCTAACGCTGGTATGCTAGCAAGCAATAAAGAATATGATGCCGCTATAGCTTGTTTGTTGTCTATACCAGAAGAATTGTTTGATATTTATCAGAACGCTTTTAAAAAAGCCTGTGAATTATATTATGAAAGAGATGAGTATCTTGCAGAACAAAAGGCAAAACAAATTGGCGAGGAGAACAATGTTGTCTTAGTAAAAGCCAGAAGTTTGATGGCATCTCATGAAGCTTCCAATGCGTTAAGAATTTTATGGTCATATAGAATAACAGGAACAGAACAAGATAATGAATATAAAAGCATCCTTCACTCAGCCGAATCAATGATTTCAGCAGAAGAACAAGCTGCCTTAGCTAAAGAACAGAGAGAGTATGAAGACCGTAAAGCTAAAGAACAGAGGGACTATGAGGAGCGTAAGCAAAGGTACACAGACGATATAAACTTTAAAAATAGGCAATTTGATTTAGAAAACAAGAAGATTGATTATGAAAGAGAAAATCAAAAAGAAATAACACAGGCCGTAAAAACGGTCGCTTTAGAATACATCAAAAAGAGTAATAATTTATAAACACAAAAAAATGAAAAAACTAATTGTATGTTTAATTATGGCTTTTTTTATAGAAAACGCCATTTCACAAACTGCAGTAAATGCAGATGGAACCCTTAAATTAAAAGGCAATGTTGCAATTATCATAAATGGATGCCATTATTCTTTCAATAATGGAGAATTTGTAAAATTAATTGATGATGAAACTATAACATTATTGAATACATCAATAAGAATTATGTGTATTGAAAAGTTTATTAATTATGGATTTGGTGTTGTAAATAGAGACGACGAAGCCTATAGACAAGTAAAACAACTTATCGAAGAAAACAAGCTTGAGGATTATATAGACGGAATAGCCGTAACAGCCAAGAATCAAGGGGCTGACCACTTATTTATCGTTGACATTTCTTCATACTCTGAGAATAATCAAGCTATAGAATATGAGGTTTCAACACGCTTGGTAAATGTGGCGACCAATTTTGGATACCACTCCTATTATAAATCAAACGCAATTAATTTGTTGGACAAAAACAGCGAAAATGAAACGACAAAAATAGTAACAGATCTCATGAATTATCTTGAAACCTTTTTGCAAAATCAATTCCCAGAACAATATTATGTTGCAAAAAAAGATGGAAAAACATGGTATCTTGGCGCATATCAACCCAATGGACGGGTTTTACCAACAGACAAATTTTATGCATTTAGATTTCATAAAGAAAAACTCCCAATCCTACAAAGTAAAACTGAAGTACAAATATTGGATTTGATAGATGTTTGTAAAGACCCTTCTGCTTCAGAAGGTTTCTGCAAGGTGACGGCAAGCAAAAAACAAAATGATTTTTCAGATGTGGTTGTGACAAGAAATGTGAACCAATTAATGTTTAGTGGAACAAATCAAATGACAATGACATTTTTTGGGTTGAATTATGAGTTAAATAGTTATGAGGGCCTATTGAAGAATCGAATAAATAATGCCGTTTATAATGCGATAACCCAACACCCAGGTCTTCAATTAATAGAGCAGGAACATCTATCTGATTTGAAAAAAGAACGGGAATTACAAAAAGGAGAAGATTTTCTTAATGGTCATGTGGTTGAACAGATGAAAGCTATTGGAGCAAATTATCTGTTAAAGTTGGAAAATTTTGAAAGGAATGGCACCATGGTATCTTTCAAAATGTCGTTAATCTCAGTTCAAGAAAACAGGATAGGTAGAGTTGTCGAGGTCACGAGTTCAATTGACAATATTGAAAATGAAATGTACAAACAAATATGTGAAAGATTTCTATTCCCTTGCTATGTAAAAGTTGTTGATAAAAACACTATAGAATTAACATCTGTATTAAGCCTTAAAGAAGGTGATAATTGTATCCTGAAACTAACAAAGGCCATCCAGAATCAAGTCACTTCGGAAGTAACTTATACAATGATGCCTCTTTGTTCCTTAAAATTCAAGGAATATCACGGAAATAAGTGTCTTATGGAAATAGATGAGATTTATTCAAAACAAGACATGACCGATTTAGAAAAGAATTCTTCAATGGGTTTGATAAAGTATCAGATAGATGGTTCAATGATAAAAACATTTGTTGACAGTAGCGACGTGGAGAAAATCATTAAAAAGAACGAAAAGAATGCTCGAAAAGAGGAGAGAAAGAAAAAAGCGAAAGAATTCTTTAATAATGCGATAGCCCCAGAAGATAGAATTTGGAATTAATAAATAAGAGTAATTTGGACGATTAAGAATTAACAATAGTTCGTTAAATTTTTGATTGTTAAGCGGCGGTTTTAACGCCATAAAACAATAGTTCTTTGATATTTTTCTGATTTAAGATCAAGTTCGGAGTTTTCCCGAACGTGGATAATATTCGTTGTACCATTACCGTATTGTGGATCAGGAGCTTGACATCCTCGACCGAGAGGTTCAGCCCCGACTCGACAGAGAGAGCCTTGGCGATGTTGATGGCGGAAAGAGATGCGTTAAAGGCGAAGTTGAGACTGTTGGAGTTGCGAGCTTGGCAGTTCGTCAGGCCGGTGAACTGTTTTCCATCTCGGTAGAGGAACTCGATAGCGAAGCGCGAGCGGTAAACCCAGAATATCTCCTCGCCCTAGAGGGTCAGGTCGGTGGAGAAGTAAACCTTGCGCGCCTGGGTCTTCTTGTCGGGATCGTCATAGACCACGATGACTGCGCCGACGGCACGCGTGAGGCTGACGGCATAGACCTTGGCGAAGTACAGCGTCA
>JAEEGL012834871.1_pt1 | contig 13958 bp, 12 predicted proteins | sample 9134231 | NCBI WGS metagenome assembly JAEEGL01 (sample SAMN16246548, study PRJNA631951) | gut metagenome | biome: gut microbiome; feature: rumen; material: fiber-attached | host: Bos | place: Iran: Karaj | collected 2018-10
CCCATCAAGGTCTTCAACAACGGCGACATGTACCGCGACTTCACCTACATCGACGACATCATCGCCGGCCTCGTCGCCTGCATCCGCGCCGACGACCTCCCGCAGTACGAGGTCTACAACATCGGCAACCACCGCAGCGAGCGCCTGATGGACATGATCGCCATCATCGCGCGCGAAAGGGGCGTCGAGCATCCAAAGATGGAGATGCTGCCGATGCAGGACGGAGACGTCCCCGCGACATACGCCAGCATCGAGAAGCTCCACAAGGCCGTCGGCTACGAACCCACGACGCCCATCTCCGTCGGACTCCCGAAGTTCATCGCGTGGTTCAAGGAGTGGAACGGTTCGAGTCCGAGTATTTAGTTCGAGTTCGAGTCCGAGCACGAGTTCGAGTCCGAGTCTGAGTTCGAGTGTTTAGTCCGAGTTCGAGTTCCCGTCAATCTCCGCCTCCATCTCTCACCTCCACATCCACCTCCCACCTCCAACTCCAACTCGAACTCGTACTCCCAACTCCAACTCGAACTCGTACTCCCAACTCGAACTCCAACTCCAACTCCAAACTCCCAACTCGAACTCCAACTCCCAATGGGCAAACTCAGGTTAAATTGGTATGACTCCGAAGCGGCGCGGACCTACGTCGAGTCCCGTCGCTGGGAGGAGCTTGAGGGCAAGCCAACGCTCTTCACCCGCCACCGCGGCAACAGCGTCTGGATCGCCGAAATACCGCCCTTCGGGAAGGTCGTGGTCAAGGAATCGCTTCTTGACGGCAAGTTCTCCCTCTTCGAGCGCATAGGCCGCGAACTCCGCTTCAGGCTTTTCGACGTCAACCTCCGCGACGCCCGCGCCGCCCTCAGGGCGGAGGAACTCGGTGTCGCCACATACCACCCGCTCGCCGTGTGGCGGGTCCGCTCCGGGCTTGGAACGCATTGCTACATCATGTACACGTATGTGGAGGGCCGATCTTTCGACGACGTCTGCCGGCACGGGGAGTTCGCCGAGTCCGACCGTCCCGCCGTAAAGCGCCACCTCCGCGAACTCGGCTCCATGGTGCGCCGCCTGCACGACGGCGGCCTCCGCCACCGCGACCTCGTCCCCGGCAATATCGTAATCCGCCCGGACGATTCGCTCGCCCTCATCGACTTCGCCTCCGGCTATCCCGTGCACTGCCGCTGGCCGCGGTACCGCAACACGCAGGACTTCGCGTCGCTGCGCCGCTTCGTGCGGCTCTTCGACGCCGACTGCCTGGCCTCGTTCTGCGCCGGCTACTGCGGAGCGGAAAGCGGACGCGACTTCGACCACGCCCTGCTCATGGCGCTCTTCTGGAAGTACAACGGGCACCGAAACGGCGGAATCCACCGCCTTACCGTTTTGCGGGCGGTAACGACGGCCTTACGCATCAATTGAGGCTAATGCACGATGACTTCCGAAATCGACAGCGCAATCGCCGGAATACACGAAGGGACGCTCCTCCGAAGAAGGGACGCCAGGGGCACGCTCCGCTCGGTTTACAGGGTCGGCGACCTCATAGTGAAGGAGTTCGACACTCCGAAGGGCGTGCGCTGCCGCAGGAAGCCGTGGATCACCGAGGACGCCGCGCTCCGCCGCATCGACGGCGGCTCCTGCGCGGTGGGCGTGCGCGAAAGGGCCGCGGCCGGTGGCGGGCTCGAGGCCTTCCTCGTGAAGCGCTTCATCGACGGCGAGGCCGTGGACGCATTCTCCGCCGAGGACATTCCCGCCATGGCGGCGCTTCTGGCCGGACTCCACGCCGCCGGCGTCGTGACGGACGACGCCAACGTAGGCAATTTCATACGCAAACCAGCGGGCGGCTTCGCGTGCATCGACTTCGGCCGGGCCATAGTCTTCCGCCGCGGACCGGCGTCGTTCCTCGCCGTAGGCAGGGAACTCGCCAAGCTCTACCGCGAGGGGTTCGGCTTCGACGGCGGCCTCATGGCCGCGTTTCTGACGGACTACTTTGCCGCCGCCAAGGCGTCGCGGACTCGCCGTGCGCTTGTCATGGCCGTCTGCCGGGCAACCCTCGCACTGCGTGCGATTCGGAAGGGAAGAGGAAGGTAGCGACATGGAACAGGACCCCAGAGTTTGGATTGTGTCGGACTACCCCGACCTGCCCGAGTCCCACATTTACGCGGAACTTCCCCGCCTCGGCATTCGGCTGACCGTCTTCCATGCCGCGACGGCCAATCCGGCGGCGATAGCGCCGCTCCGCGAGGCCGGTGTGGAGTGCGTGGTCCAGGGTTTCCGGAACCGCCTTGACTTCGCCGCATCCGCGGCGCTGCGCCGCGAACTCCGCAAACGCCCCTGCGACCTGATCTACGCCACGGTCAACAAGCCGCTCGCGGCCGTCCTGCGCGCGACAATCGGATTACCGCGCGTCAAGGTTGTCGGCTACCGCGGCACGATCGGCCACCTTTCGCGCCTTGACCCCGCATCATGGCTGACATACTTCCACCCGGGGCTCGACCACGTCGTCGCCGTCTCGGACGCCGTCCGCCGCTACTTCACCGAGGGGCTCGGCTTTCCGGAGTCGAAGGTCACGCGCATCTACAAGGGGCACGACGCCGCATGGTACCGCGCCCGCACGACCGACTTCGAGATTCCGGAGGCGCTGCGCGGCATGACCGTCGTCTCCTTCGCGGGGCAGATCCGCCATGTAAAGGGCGTGAACTACCTGCTCGACGCCATGTCCCTCATCCCGCCAGAGGCAAAGGTGGGGCTGCTCCTGCTGGGACGCATCCAGGACGCCGACATCGGCCGCCGCATAGAGTCCGCCACCGCCTCGGACCCGCGCATCGTCTATGCCGGATTCCGCCCGGACGTCACCGCCATCGTCGGCAAGACCGACATTTCCGTGATGCCGACTGTCGAGCGCGAGGGACTTGCCAAGGCGGCGATAGAGGCGCAGGCGCTTGGCGTGCCGGCAGTCGTCACGGACGTCGGCGGGCTTCCGGAAATAGTCGAGGACGGGAAGACGGGGCTGGTCGTGCCGCCGCGGGACGCCCGCGCCCTCGCGGACGCCATCATGGAGCTCGCCGCGGACAGGGAACGGCGCCGCGCCATGGGCGAGGCCGCCGTCGCGCGCGTGGCAGACGTCTTCGACTACCGCAAAAGCGCGCGGCAGTTCGCCGATCTCTTCAGGCGGCTGGCGGCGGATGGGAAGTGAATTGACGCCGCTATTTGCGGCCCGCCCTGTCGCGGAAAGGCTCGTAGGCGTAGCCGGACCACGTTATGCCCTTGTGGTTCGAGAACTCAAGGGTGTTCAGACGCACGGCGTGGACGAGGATGCTAAGCGCGCCCATCGCGAGGTTGAGCCCGTGTCCGAGAAGCAGTATGAGCGCCATGCAGGGTATCTTCAGCGCCATCGGCAGCTGGAGGCCTGTCGCCATCGCGTTGAAGTTCTGCGCGACCATGACGGACGACAGCCCCACCGCGTAGAGGCGGACATAGGAGATTATGTCGCCAAGGCCGCTGACGATGTTGAGCGGCAGCATCCCGAGCTCGACTCCGTTCGTCTTCAGTTCGGACCTGTCGAGCATGAACAGGGCGATCAGCAGCGTCGAGACGATTGCGACATATCCCATGAAGGACGGGAATGGAACTCCGACGGCGACCTTGCAGGCGGCGCAGTACATCGTCCACACGATTCCGAGCCAGCCGATCTGCGCCAGGAATTTCTTCGACGGGAATAGCTGGACGGCGTTCCAGATGCGCGCGATTGAGAGATGCGCCGCGCCTATGAGGAAGCAGAGCTGCATGACGTGCGACTGGCCTTCGGGCGACTGGCTGTCGAGCCACACGGACGTCGCCGGCTTCATCCACGCGGGAATGGCGGCGGACGGTATGCCGAAGTAGGTGGCCGTCATCACGCCCCACGCGATTGTCGCGAGCGAGAAGACGCCCATGAGCATGAAGGGCGCTGAAGGCGCCTTCCTGAACTTGAGACGGAGAAACGCGACAAGCGCCAGGATCAGGAGCCCGTATCCGGCGTCGCCGACAAGCATCGCGAAGAAGATGGTGAAGAACGAGTAGAAGACTACGCTGACATCGGCCTCGCGGTAGCCCGGCGCGATGCCGAGCATGTCGAAGAGGGCGACTATCGGGCGGAAGAGCCGCGGCGGCTCGATGAGCGTGGGCGGCTCCTCGCCGTCCTCCGGGTCGCGGGCCGCGATGCCCCAGCCATGCGACTTGGCCGCTTCGCGAAGTCCGGGGAGCTTCACCTCGGGGATGTAGCCGGCAAGCCACTTGACGCCTTCGCCCGAGCCCATGGAGGCCTGCGCGGAGGCGAAGTCGCGCATGGTCGTGCGCTCGGCGACGAATTCCCTGAGCCGCTCCAGCGAGCCGGCGCATCCTGCCAGGGCGTCCTCTTCGGCCGCAAGTTCCGCGCGGGCCGCGGCAAGTTCGGCTTCAGTCTCCGATGGCGATTTCCCGGGAACCGGCAGCGTCTCTACGGTGTCGGCAAAAGCCACGTCGCCTATCGCGAGACCGTAGACCGCCTTCTCCTTCGGGTCCTCGGCGACGATGCGCACCGCCTGTCCGTCGGCGGCTTCGGGGACCTGTCCCGCCGGGGCGCGGAAGAGGCGGAGGCGCAGCCCGGAGGCCTCAAGGGCGCGGAAATCGGCGGGGCTGAAATCGCCGAATGGCCTGTATGCGGCAATGTGGCGTCCGAGTTCGGCGATCTTCGCGCCGAGGGCGTCGATGCGGGAGACTTTTTCCAGAACGGATTCCGGGGTGGCTTCCCCCTCTTCGCCCCGCCCATTCGCGGCGGGTTCCGCAGCGTCCGGCCGCCTCGCCGCCGCGGCGGACTGCACTGCGGCGAGGGCCTTGGAGGCGTTGTCCAGGGAGTACTGCGCCTCCTTCAGCGCGGGGGCCTCGGAGCGCCCGTCGGCGTCGAGGTGGAGCACGCCAAGCGACTGGAGGGCTTCGAGCGTCTCGTGTTCGGAGGATGCCGTGCAGAGGACGGCCACGCGCTTCATTTTGACTATCATTCGGCTTCCTCCTCGTCGGAGGGCGTCGCGCCGCGGCTCTTGGCGATCTTGCCGCGCGCCACGGCGGCGGTGCTTTCGTCGCCGATGTGGATGCGAATCACGCGGATGTTCTCCTTGCACTCCGGGATCTTGACCTTCTCAAAGAGGTTCACGCGCTGGCTTGTGGTGCGGAGCTCCTCGTTGACGAGGCGGCGCTGCTCTTCGAGGACCTTCCTTTCGGCGTCGAACTCAAGCGACTTCACGATGGCGTCGCCCGCGTCGTCGAGCCACGCCGGGGTCTCCATGAGGTCGACGGGCGCGCGCTTCGTCTCTATGCCCTTGTAGATGGGGATGGCGACGCCGGCGATGTTGCCGGTTTCCGTGAGCGTCGCCGTGCGCGTGACGAAGCCGTCGGGGACGTCGTCCGTGCCGAAGAGGGCGATCCATGGGGAAAGGGAGTCGCGCCACGCCGACTCCTTGCCGGCGAGTTCCTCGATGGACCCGGTGATGGCGGCAATTTCCATCTGGAGCTGCTGCTTCTTGAGCTGGAGCATCGGCAGGAAGCGCTGGAAACGCTTCAGCGCGTCGGTCTGCGCCTTGAGCTCGGTCTTTGTGTTCTTGATCTTTGCCATGTTCTGCGGAAAGTGATGCTGGCGGCGGAGTCGATGCGGCGTCAGGCCTGGGCCTGGACCGCCGTGAGCGCCACGGTGGAGACGATGTCCTCGACGGAGCAGCCGCGCGAAAGGTCGTTGCACGGCCTGGCGAGGCCTTGCAGCACCGCGAACGCCTCGGCCCCGCCTATGCGCTGCGTGATCTTGTAGCCGATGTTTCCGGCCTGGAGGTCGGGGAAGACGAAGACGTTGGCGCGGCCGGCCACGGGGCTGCCCTTGGCCTTCGAGGCGCCGATTTCGGGAATAAGGGCGGCGTCGAACTGGAGTTCGCCGTCAAGCACTAGGTCCGGGGCGAGCTCGTGGGCGATTGCCGTCGCCTGCTGGACCTTGGAGACGAGGTCGTGCCTGGCGCTCCCCTTCGTCGAGAAGGAGAGCAGGGCGACGCGGGGCTCCTCGATTCCGCAGAGAACGCGGGCCGTCTCGGCGGCCGAGACCGCGATGTGGGCGAGCTCCTCGGCGGTGGGGCACGGCATCACGACGCAGTCGGAATATACCAGGAGACCGTTGTGGCCGAGCGCCTTGTTCGGGCAGTCCATGAGGAAGCTGGAGGAGACAACCTTTGTGCCGGGCTTGGTCCGGATGATCTGAAGCGCGGGGCGGAGCATGTCGCCGGTCGTGTGGACGGCGCCTGAGACGAGTCCGTCGGCGTCGCCCATCTTGACCATCATGATGCCGAAGTACATCGGGTCCGCGACAAGGCGCGCCGCCTCCTCGGGCGTGACGCCCTTCGCCTTGCGGAGCTCGTGGAGCGCCTCGGCATACGCGGCGGCCTTGCCGCTCGTCGCGGGGTCGGCCGTCTCGATTCCGGCGAGGTCCGTCCCCGTCGCGGCCGCCGTGGCCCGTATTGCCTCCGAAGCGCCGAGCAGGACCGGGCGCGCGATGCCCTCGTCCCTGATGATCGCCGCCGCCCGGACAGTGCGCCGCTCGTCGCCCTCCGGGAGGACGATTGTCTTGACGCTCTTGCGCGCCTTGTCCTTGACGCTGTCTATGAAGCCCATGGCTCTTCTCCTTGTCGCAATGCCATTCTGCATAAGATTATACAATGCCGGGCGCGTGCAAGGCAAGATGTTCCTTGCCGCCGGGCGCGGCAGGAACTCGCCGGCGCCCCGGAAGCGCGGGGAGGTCAACCCGCGACGGGGTCGAGGACCCAGCGCCTGTTGTACCAGAACCACTCGCCGGGGTCGGCGCGTATCTGCGCGTCGATCGAGTCCATCACCGTCTCGGTCAGGCGGCGGATGTCCGTCTCGGCGTCAAGCGACTCATCGGGGAAGATGGGGTCGGCGATGTCGAAGGAGTGGTGCGCGAGGCCGTCGCGGCGGATTTTCGCAAGGACTATGGGCGAGCCGGTCTTCCGGGCGAAGGAGGCCATGCCGCGGCCGATGTTCGCCTCGCCGCCGAGGAAGCGTATCTCGAGGTCGGGCGTCTTCATGCGGACGTCCGGAAGTATGGCGAGGACGCCGCCCCCGCGCAGACTGCGCAGGCACTGCCTGATCGCCGAGGAGCCGCGCTCGAATATCTTCATCCCGCCGTAGATGCGGCGGTTCATCCAGTCGTTGGTCAGCGGGTTGCGCTGCACCCCCGCCACGGCGAAGAGCGGCACGCCGTAGTGGGCCATGACGCTTCCGGCCAAGTACCAGTTGCCGAAATGCGGGAGCGCGAGCACGATGCCCCGCCCTGGCGCGGCGGCGGCCTTGAACTTCCCAAGGCTTTCCGCGCATCCCGAGACATGGCGCCTGATCCAGGCGTCGCGGACGGCGCGGCCGTAGAGGAGTTCGGACGCCGTGAGCGCGGCGTTGAGGAGCGAGCGCCACGCGATGCGCCTCGCCTCGGCTTTCGGCACGCCGAGCACGGACACGATGCGCCGCTCCGCCTCGCGGCGGCGCCAGCGCAGCACGTGGAATGCGAAGCTGGCGATGAGCCAGCCCGCGGAGATGCAGACGCAGTATGGCATGACGCGGAAAAGCCCTTCGAGAAGAAGGACCGCCGCGTATTCGGCACGATGCCTGAATCTGACGGTCCGCGCCGCCATCAGAACTGCGCCCCCGCATTGGCCCGCCTGAGAAGGCCTATGTTCATTGCATGTCCTCCCGTATGTCGGCGGAGAGGCTGAGGTCTCCGACGAGGCTGAAGCATCCCTCCTCCACGCAAAGGCCCGCCCCTCCGCAGTCAAGCGCGCCGTCGCTGACGGACGCGGCCTCCGCGCCGTCAAGGCGCACGGAGATGAGGCCGTCCGCCACTGACGCCTCCAGACGGACTTCGCGGTCTTCGGCGATGTCCGCAGGAGCGTCGAAGAGGACCGTTTCGCCGTAGAGTTCGCGGACGACCTTGAGCCGCCCATGCGAAAGTACGACGGCGTAGAATCGCCTCAGCCCCTGGTAGCAGAGCAGGAGGCCCGCGCGCTCCGCCGAATGGATGCTGAGCGTGCACGACGCCGACGGCCGCGTCCAGTCGCGGTTGCCGGTTACGAGGACTCCGAGCCCATTGTCGCACGCGAAGCGACCCCATTTGCCCATCGCGCCGAAAGTGCAGATCCAACCCTGCGCCTCGTGCGGGGCGCGCGTGCCGAATGTCCCGGCCGATGCCGACACCTCCGCCCTGCCGCGGCGGATGACGCGGACGAGGCGCACGGCCCCGCTCGCGCCGCGGCCGGACGAGACCACGAGCCTGAGCGCGCTGGGGAGCCGGCGCCCGCAGTCGATCTTCCAGCGTATTGTCCCGCCGGCGCATGGCGCGAGCCTGAGCGGGGGAGAACGGAAGCTCGCGGCGCCATCGTCGTCCTTGCGCGCGGCGCAGACGACTTCAAGGCGCGCCTCCGCTTCGCCGGCGAGCTCGTCGCAGGCTATTTCGGCTTCGAGTTCGGTGCCATGGTAAATTGACGGCGTGGAGACAATGTCGTACTGCCCGGAAGAGATGGCAGCCGTGGAGACGGGCGTCTCGGCGACGGCGGGACGGGCCGGATAGGCGTTGAAGCGCATCAGGGCCGAGCCGCCGGAAAGGGGCGAATAGGAGACCTTGGCGTTGGGCGCCAGACCGATGTAGCCGTGGAGCGCGCCCTGGAACTCGAAGTCGTGCCAGGCGACCGCCTTCGGCCGGGGGAGTCCCGAGATGCGGCACCCGAGGCGCGTCAGTCGGCGGGCTATCTGGAGGCAGTCCGTTACGGAGCCTGTGCCGTCCGCGGTGGGGATTATAACGCGGTCGGCGAACTCCGGATGGGAATGGAATCCGTACGCGGCGTCGATGCCGTCCAGGCCCGCGACGAGCGCCGAGACCGTTCCGACGTTCGCGGCGTTGCAGTCCGTGTCCCAGCCCGCGGTGTTGACGATGGTCTGGGCCTTGAGGAAGTCATTGTCCGAGTACTCCCATGCCATCACCATGAGCGCGTGGTTCGGGATCACGTGGCAGCCGCCGCCGAACTTGTCGTAGCCGTACTTGTCCCTGATGCGTTCGTAAGTGGTCCGCCAGTCGCCGTCCTGGCGCGCCCAGGCGCGGACGTCGCGGTGGACCTTTGCAATCAGGGAATCGGACGGGATGAGGGCGAGGGCGCGGTCGAGGAGCGAATGGATGTCCTTGTCGAGAAAGGCCATGGAGACCATGGCCGCCACGACCTTCGCGGCTATGACGGCTTCGCCGTCGTGCGAGACGCGCGCCGCCCTTTCGGCGAGCTTCATCGCGAGCTCCGGGTTGCCGGGGCAGACGAGGCCGAAGGCGTCGATGAATATCTGCGCCCCGATCTGCTCCGAGACTATGCGGCCGTTGAGGGCGGCGGAGCCGGAGTCCGGGGCGCGGACGCCGCGCCTGAGGCGCGCGTAGGCGGTGTGCTCCGTCGAATATCCGATTCCGCCCCACCAGAGGACGGTCCTGTTCTCGATGAGGTAGTTTAGCCAGTTGTCGCCGAAGAAATCCGGAGGCGTTTCGGCGCCTCGGCCGGAATCCTCCAGCGCCTTCACGAAGGTGAACGTGCCGGATATGTCGTCGTCCGCCACCACGAGCGGGACTCCGCGGTCGGCGTGGACGAAGTGGTCCACTGCGCCCCAGCGCGCCTCAATGGCGTCGCGGGGCCAGCCCTCGAAGGGGCGTCCCATGTAAACGCCGATGACCTTGCCGAGGACGCCGGTGTAAACCTGCCTCCCGTAGTCGGGGATGGCGCTGGAAATGGGGGCTGTGCCGGCCATGGCTCAGGACTCGGCTGGAACGCCCTTCAGCATGGCCTTGGTGGGCAGCGGGCCGACAAGTGGGCGGGCGTAGGCGATGAAGGCGTCCGTGACGTCGTGCCCGTTTTCGGCGATGAAGGCGTCGGGCATGGAACGCGTCTCCCTGGCCACGGCGGAGAGCGGCACGACGTCGAACGAAACGGCATATCGCGCTCCCTTTTTGCGGCGGATGGCAATCGAGCCGCACTTCCACTTGCCTGAGACCGCCGCCTCAAACGCCGCTATGCCGGCCTTGCGCGCCTCCTCCTGGTCGGTGGCCGAGGCGACTCCGGGGAACGACCGCTGGAGATAGCCGAAGGTGTCGGCGCGCACGCGCTTGATCCTGGCCTTCTCCTTGACGAGGCCGGCGAGCGCGTCGCCAAGCGCTCCCGAGCCGCTGAGCTGGGCGTTGCCGTGCGAGTCGACCTCGTGTATGAACTGCGAGGCGATCGGGACGCCCTTTTTGTCCGCGACGCCCTCTGAAACGGCGACGACGCACCGCCCCTCGCGCTTTACAACTTCCCTGACGTCCCTGACGAACTGCGCCGTCGAGAAGGGGCGCTCCGGAAGATATATGAGATGCGGCCCGTCGCCGGGATTGACGCGGGCGAGCGCCGAGGCGGCGGTAAGGAAGCCGGCGTGGCGCCCCATGACTACGTCGATCTTGACGCCGCCGAGCGCGCGGTTGTCGAGGTCGTCGCCCATGAAGGCGGAGGCGACGAAGCGGGCGGCCGAGCCGTAGCCAGGCGTGTGGTCGTTCTCGCGGAGGTCGTTGTCGATCGTCTTCGGCACGTGGAAGCAGACGATGTCCTCGCCCGACGCGGCGGCGTGCTCGCTGAGGATGTGGACCGTTTCGGCGGAATCATTCCCGCCAATGTAGAAAAACCACCTCACGCCGCGCTTTTGAAGGACCTTGAAAATGGCCTCGCAGTCGGCCTCGGTCGGCTTCCGGCGCACGGAGCCGAGCGCCGAGGACGGCGTGGCGGCGACCGCCTCGAGATTGGCGAGGGTCTCGCGCCTCAAATCGACGAACTTCTCGTCGAGGATGCCCTGGATTCCGTGGAGGGCGCCGTAGATGCCGCCTACGTCGGGGTTTCCGCGCGCGGCCAGCACGACGCCGACAAGGCTCTGGTTGATGACCATCGAAGGTCCGCCGCTCTGGGCGATGAGAAGGTTACCGTTCATGGCTGGGGAGGGGTTGTTTCGATTTCCCTAAAAGTATATCACAAACCGCCTTGACAAGACCGCGCCACATTTGGTAACTTCATTTTGAAGGGTCTTTTGGGCGGCCGCCGTCCTCTGGATTCTTCCCTGGACCGCCGCCGCAAGCGGCGGGTGAAACTGAAAGTGGCCCTGTCTGGTTCGTGGATCTGCCGCAATCTCTGTTCTACACGTTATCCAGGGTGCCAAAACGTCCGGCGGAATGCACGCCCCCGCGCGGGGAAGCGTGAAACCGGGCCGGGGCGCCCACCTGACTTTCAGGAACCTAGAGACCAACGCTGTACGGCCAGACGGGGTTTTTTATGCCCTCCGCCAATTCGCCGTTCGGTCCCCCACGACGGAAAACGCTTGTTTCCGCCCACGCAATATGCGAAAATTCTAAGCGTCTGTTTCAACCCTACGACAATGGAGACCCCCACAATGCGCAACCTTTCCACTTTCTTCCTCACAGCCATAACGGCGCTCGCGCTGTCCGCCACGGCCCAGGCGCAGCAGGACGCCGCCCCCGCGGCCGCCGCGCCCCATGCGCCGAAAATCGCCGTCATCGACCTTGAGAAGCTGATCCGGCTCCATCCCAACACCAAGGAGGACAAGAAGAAGCTTGAGGCCACGCTCAAGGACTACACCAAGCAGAAGGAGCAGCTCCAGGCCGTCGCCGCCTCCACCCGCAAGGCCTTTGAGGCGGCCGTCCGCGAGGTTGCCAACCCGGCCCTCAGCGAGACCGCCAAGCAGAAGGCCGAGGCCGCCGCCCTTGAGAAGCGCCAGGCGGCGCTCGAGGCCGACAGGAACGCCGCGGAGAAGATCCGCGAACTTCAGCGCGAGCTGAACAAGCAGGAGCTGAAGATGCTCAAGCGCACCTCCGACGTCATCGAGCGCGAAATCGCCGCATACGCGCGGGACAACGGCATCGACCTGGTCCTCCAGCTTCCCTCGAAGCTTAGCGCCGGTTCGGGCGTGGCCTATTCGGCGCCCGACATGGACATCACCGGCGAAATCATGAAACGCCTCGGCATCGAGGAGACCGCGGACGACGACGACGAGACCGACGACGAGGCGAAACCCGCCGAGGTCCCCGGCAAGTAGGCAGCGGCTATCTTCCAGCACTTCAACCTTTCAACCCTTCAACCTTTCAACCCTTCCTTTACGCCATGACACTTACCGCAGCTGACATCGCCGCTAAAATCGAGGGAATCGTGGAGGGCGACCAGACCGCCCAGGTTTCGCATCCGGCCGCACTGGCCGACGCTGGCGAAGGCGGACTCTCCTTCCTTTCCAGCAAAAAGTTCGCCTCGCAGATGACGACGACGCAGGCCACGGTCATCATCGTGCCGGAGGACTGGCAGGGCCCCTGCCCGGCGGCCGCCCTGATCCGCGTTAAGAACCCCGACCACGCCTTCGCGGTCGCCGCGCCGCTTCTTGCGCCGCCCCCGCCTGAACGCTGGCCGGGAATACACTATTCGGCCGTGGTCGCGCCAGAGGCCCTCATCGGCAAGAACGTGCACATCGGCCCCCTGTGCGTGATCGAGGCCGGCGCGAAGATCGGCGACGACTGCATCATCGAATCGCAGTGCTACATCGGCCAGGATGTCGAAATAGGCCCCGGCAGCCACCTTTACCCCCATGTCTCCTTGCGCGAACGCGTGCGCGTCGGGGCGCGTTTCATAGCGCATTGCGGCGCGGTCCTTGGAAGCGACGGCTTCGGCTACTCCATCGACATGCTTCCGAGCGGCCAGCCGCGCATAGAGAAAATCCCGCAAGTCGGCACGGTCGTCGTCGGCGACGACGTCGAAATCGGGGCGAACACGACCATCGACCGCGCGCGGTTCGGCGAAACCCGCATCGGCAACTGCGTCAAGATAGACAATCTCGTCCAGATAGGGCACAACGTCAAGATTGGCGACTTCAGCGGCGTCATAGCCCAGGCGGGCGTCGCGGGCAGCACCGAGATCGGCTCCGGCGTCCGCATCTGGGCGCAGGCCGGCATTTCGGGCCACCTCAAGATCGAGGACGGCGCGCAGGTCGGCCCCCAGTGCGGCGTCACCCGCAACGTGCAGGCCGGAACGTACGTCATCGGCACTCCGGCGACGTCGCTGCGCGACATGGCCGCCCAGGCGCTTATGCCGGGACAGGTTTCAAAACTCCGCCGCAGGGTCTTCGAACTCGAGGCGGAAGTGAAAAAGCTCAGGGAAGGCGAAGGAAAGTGAAAATTCTGGTAACAGGCGGAACCGGCTACATCGGCAGCGTCACCATACGCAAGCTGCTGGAGGCCGGACATGAAATCAGCGTATTCGACAACGTCGAGCGCGGCCACCGCGAATCGATGGCGCCGGGAGTGCCGCTCACGGTGGGCGACCTGCGCGACGCCGAGGCGATCCGCGCGGCCGTCCGCGCCTTCAAGCCGGACGCGGTAATGCATTTCGCGGCCTACGCGCTCGTCGGCGAGTCGATGCGCCAGCCAGAGCTCTACTTCAACAACAACGTCGTCGGCGGCTGCAACCTGCTCGAGGCCATGCGGGAGAACGGCGTCGGCCGCATCGTATTCTCCTCCAGCTGCGCCACCTACGGCGAACCGGGAACGGACCTCATCTCCGAGGAGACGCCCCAGAAACCGACGAACCCCTACGGCGAGTCGAAGCTCATCTTCGAGACGATGCTCCGCTGGCACGCGAAGATCCACGGACTGAGCTACATGGCGCTTCGATACTTCAACGCGTGCGGCGCCACTGACGAACTCGGCGAGGACCACCGCGTCCCCTGCGAGACCCATGTCATCCCGCTCGTCCTGCGCGTCGCCCTCGGCCAGGCCCCCTGCGCGTAGATCGGCGGCGACGGCTACGCCACGCCCTACGTCACCTGCATCCGCGACTACGTCCACGTCCCCGACCTCGCCGACGCCC
>JAEEGL013281593.1_pt1 | contig 13958 bp, 9 predicted proteins | sample 9134231 | NCBI WGS metagenome assembly JAEEGL01 (sample SAMN16246548, study PRJNA631951) | gut metagenome | biome: gut microbiome; feature: rumen; material: fiber-attached | host: Bos | place: Iran: Karaj | collected 2018-10
AACATCTTGACCTCCTAGTTGCCTTTCCCCTTGAAAGCCTCGCCCCCTGATAAACGAAAGCCCCGCTTACCAAGAAGCGGGGCCTGCCGATTAAGTCGTCAAACAACAATGCGGACATTCACCACGCTTCAGAAGCGAGGCGCCACCACCAGTTGCTGTTGTTGACAAAGTTTTTCATCGGCGCGAATTGTACCACTCCATCAGCCGCCGTTTGGTAACACAAGGTTACGATAGACAAAAAAAATTCGCGGCTCGGCACGGCAGACACCGTGTTATTTGCCACCAAGTCCGCTGAACTGCACACCTTGCATCAAGATGGTCTTGAACGTGTTCTGGACGACGCCCTGGTTCTTCTCGTATGCCTCGAGCTCGGAGCGGGACACGCTCCAACCCCAGGTGAAGTCGCCGGCGGGCGTTGTCGTGACCACGCCCGAGAGCCCGTCGCCGTCCGGCGCCAGGCCCGCCTTCACAGGCTTAAGCAGAGGCCCAAGTCCAGAGAGAGTACGACGGGCCGCAACCGACGGAGACGCATATATGGCCGTCCTTATGCCGACAGGGGCAAGGTCGGGGCGGAGGAGCGGCATAAGCGAATTGACGCCGAAGGTCCGGCTTTCGGGGCGGGACAGCCGCGCATCCAGGTCTCCGGCGGGGCCTACGTCGAAGAACACAAAGCCGTCGCTGCATGTGCACTCGAGCGTCATCGGGCCCATCACGCCGTTCGCGGCGGCGGCGAAGCGGAGCATCTCGTCCAGCTCGTCTCCTGACGTCCCTACGATGACGGACTTGAGCGACGAGCCCAGCGAATAGCGGTAGAACCCGTCCGGCGGCGGATCGTCGTCGGTCTTCGCCGCCTCGAGCGTGAAGACGGACCCAAGCTTCTTGCCGACGAGAGCATCGAGCGGCGGAACTGCGGACGCCAGTCGGAACACGACCACAAGGGCTATGCCGGGGCCCTTCTTCGCGGGCGCGGCGAACGCGGCGAAGTCGCGGTAGGTCGCGCGCGGCGGCATCATCGCCCGGAGCTGCTCCACGAGCCTGCCGCGGATGGGCAGCGCGTGGCGGTCGAGCGGCGAATCGCCCGGGACGCCCGAAACGTACACGACCGACGCGTTCGCGGGGATGTACTTGAACAGCCCGGGGCTCACCGGCTTCACGGCCGCAAGCTCCTTGGCGAGCTCTGATCCGGCCGGTAGCCTGCCGCTCACCGAGAAGTCGACCCGGTCGCCCATCATGGTGGAGAGGATGGATATCTTCGCCGACGGCATCTCCGCCATCCGCGACTGCAGCTGCGGATTCCAGATGGTGTATTCGCTGAAGATGCTGCCCATGAACTTTCCGGCGGCAACGCCGTTCGTCTGGATCGTGAAGCTGCGTCCTGACGATATCTTGACGAGCCCGCCGTAGATGCGCAGCAAGTCGGACTGGATAGGCGCATCAGCGGCGGAAAGAGCGGCGGCAAGGAAGGCGGCGCAGGCCAGGACCGTTGCGCGCTTCACTTAACCGGCCTCCTGCCGAGGACGGGGCGGCGGAACTCGAGTATCATGTTGTGAAGAAGCTCGGCCAGCTCCGGGTCTACCTCGTACTGGTTCTTCGGCTCGGAGTAGGTCTTGTTGTCGATGTTCGCGCGAACCGCGATGAACCGGCCCGGGGAGGGAGTCTTCGTGGACCTGAAAATCTTGTCCTTGTCGAAGAGGCCGTGGTTCACCAGGTCCTGGAAGAGATCCACTATGTGCTGCGGGTCGACGTTGATCCGCTGCTCGTAGACGTCCTCCCACGTGTCGGACTCGTAGTCCTTCGCGAAGCTGTCCGACACAAGCCTCGATGTGCCGCTCTTCATCTCCACCATGCCGGCGCCGTTTATGCGAAGGTTGACGCGCCGGATGGGCTCGAACTGGGCGTTGTAGTAGTGTATCTCGATCCAGTTGAGCGCGCTGGGCGTCACGGTGACGTATGGGTTGTCCCACAAAAGGCCGCACCCCGCCAGCACGGCGCAGAAGGCCGATGCCAGGACGAGGCGCAGTTTGCTTGTTTTCGGTTTCATGGCGCGATTATATCAATTCCGCGCCGCCGACGCAATCAGAAGCGATAGGAGAGCGAAAGACCGACCTGGTGGGACACGCCGCGCTTCGTCTTGAACTTGCGGTCCTCGCCCAGTGGATCGGTGAGCGTGAGGCTCTCGCGGCACATGTACACGAGACCGTAGCTGAGCGACAGCTCGAACTGCTTCCAGTGCCACAGCAAACCCACGTTTCCGATGTGGCGGTCACCGGGGGGAAGCATTGTCGAGCCGTTGTTCTTCCGTCGGCTGCACGGGTCTATGTCGTACACGTACGACCCCATGAGCGAGAAGTTGTCGTGGAAGTCCCACGAACCGCCGAACCCGACGCGGAACACGTCGTGCCAGCTGAGGTTCGTCGTCTTGACGCCCGAAGGAAGGTGGAAGTTGATCTCCTTCATGGACGACCACTGCGTCCAAGTGAGCGCGCTGCCGAGATGGACGGTGTCGGTAACGTCCCAGTTCACGCCTGCGGTTATCGACTGGGGCAGACGTATCTTCGCGCTTGCGGAGCCGGTGTTGCCCTTCGCCGCGCCTGCAACGGACCCGTCGACCGTCTGGTGCGCCGTGGCGTATGCCTGCTGGTAGGCCTGCTGGCGTATCTGCTCGTAGATCGGAAGGCCGGCGTACGCGGCATACGGCGAATTCGCGAGCTGCGCGTCAGCCGCGGCACGCGCCTGCGCCTCCGCGTCGGCGTAGTCGACGCTCTTCACGCGGGTGTGCGTGTATCCCTTGACCTTCGTGTCGATGTAGGACCTGTACTGCACGCCGGCGGATATCCTATCGGTGAACTTGTAGCGCGTGCCGATCTGCCATCCCCAGTCGAGCATCCCGTTGTCGCCCTTCAGGTGGTTGCGCATCCTGCCGTAGTAGGAGCCGTTCTGCGCCGCCCACGGGCTGGAGTACTGGTCGAAGGAGAAGTACATGAACCGGAGGCCCGCCGCGACTGACCACTTGTCGTTGATGGCGTACGCCACGTTCGGGTTGAGCGAGAGGCCCATCACCGTCGTCTGGCGGGTGTTCCACGACATCTCCCAGTTCTGGTTGTAGTGCGTGCCGAGCCCGAATTCGGGAGCGAACCCGAGGCCAAACGTGAAGCCGTGCGGCAGGGGCTGCGCAACGTAGAAGTGGGGGAGCATGAAGCGCCCAGCATTCATCTTGTGCGCATAGTGGCCGTCAACATACGAGTTGGCCCGCGGATGCTCCGTCACGAACCCGACCGTCACCACAGTGCCGGTGAAGTCGGACAGCGTAGCCGCGTTGTAGAAGTTAGCCGAGGCGTCCACCGCCTTGCCCATCACGGCGCCGCCAAGCGCGGTTCCCGTCGTGGATCCCTCGTAAAGCGCAAAGCCGGCACCATACGCAAACGCAGCCGACATCGTGGCGATTGCCATGGTCGCAGACTTGAAACACCTTGATTTCATCAACATTCCTCCTAATTGCATGTGACGGTTTGACATTATATGAATTTTTGTCACAGTAGTCAACCGAATCGCTATATTTTTCGTTATAATTGCGTATTATTGTCATTATACGGCAATTTTCTACCATATTTCAATCGACAGTCCTGCCGATTTGTTAAGGTTTTGTCAACAAAATGCAGTTTCACCACTATGACGCGCACACGCGCACGCGATTATGTGGTATAATAATAGTCTATGTTCAAGACACTATTCTCCGCCGAGACGAAACCCGGCGCATACTTCAGGCGAATCGACTGGACGGCCTTCTGGGGCGCCACGGCGATCGCGTTTCTCGTGTACTTCTTCACGCTCGGCCCGTCCGTGGGCCTCGAAGACTCCGGCGAACTTGCAACTGCCGGCGACCACCTTGGCGTGCCGCATCCCCCGGGATATCCGTTCTGGACCCTCTGCAGCTGGATATTCTGCCGCCTGCTCTCGTGGGTCACCTACATGGGCCACCCGACGCCCGCCTACGCGATATCGCTCCTCTCGGCCGTGTTCGGCGCCTTGGCCGCAGGCTGCACTTCGATGCTCATCTGCCGCTCCGCGTCCGACATGATGGACGGCACCGAGCGCACGGGCGGCGAGACGAAGCCCACCGACCTCTTCGCCCTGGCCGGCGGACTCGGCGGCTCGCTGGCGTTCGCATTCTCGCCGGTCGAGTGGTCGCAGTCGACAATCGTAGAGATATACTCCCTGAACGCCCTATTCCTGATGTTCGTGTTCCTGCTCACCTACCGCTGGATGCGCAAGCCGTCGGACAAGGTGCTCTGGACGCTCGCCTTCGCGTTCGGACTGGGCCTCACGAACTACCAGGTGCTCCTTCTCGCGGCAGTCCCCCTGGCCATCATGATCATGCTCAGGAACATTAAGCTCTTCCGCGACTTCATGCTCGTGCTGATCCCGATGGGGCTCACGGCGATCGTCCTGTCCATCGGCTCGATGCTCAGGGCGAGCTCGCAGATGCAGAACGAGGTGATCAACAAGTTCCTGCCCGTAGGCGCAAAGTTCGACCCGACCGGCAGGTACATCGAGTCGGCCAGCACGGCCTCCTGCCCGAGCGAGACCATGCTGTGGATAGGCCTCGCGCTCCTGGTTGCCGCGCCGATAGCGGCTGCCGTAGTCCGCGCAAGGCGCGGCAGCGAGCTGGCCCGCAAGGTGGGCCTTGGCGTCGGCCTGGCCGGAGCCGCGGCCCTTGCGCTGGCGGGCACGATCTTCACCCAAGTGATGACGTGGTCGTTCCAGAGCGGCACCATTGACTACGCCCCGCTGATCGAGCCCACCCGCTACGCCATCCTGGGTGCGCTGCTCGCCGCATCAGTGGCATTGGCGCTTGGAGCCGTCTTCGCGCCAGAGGAAGCGAAGCTCCAGGACAAGTCGGTCTGGCAGTGGCTTGCGGCCTCCGCCGCCCCGGCGCTGCTAGCAGTTCTCATAGCCGGCGCCATAAAGCCGGCGGACGCCGCCGGGTACACCGGCCCCGTGTTCAGCTGGGCTAAGCCGATGCTCCTCACGACAGCAGGCGTCGTCGCGCTGTTTGCGCTCACCATAACGACAAGGCGCGGACTCGCCTTCGCGATTCCCGTGGCCGCTGTGCAGATAGTCGCGTTCACGCTCCTCTCCAAGGGCGCGATGAACGGGCTCACCTCGCCGCACAGCTGGTGGTTCTTCTGGCCGATCGCCTGGAACTTCGTCGTGCTCTCGCTCGCGTACGTGGCGCTCCCGAACGGCCGCACGGTCGCCCTCTCGGCGTTCTTCGCGGAACTCGGTGTGTCGTTCTACCTCTACATGCCGATAGTGTCCGACCTCCGCAACCCGCCGATGAACTGGGGCTACCCGCGCACGTGGGAGGGCTTCAAGCACGCAATCACGCGCGGACAGTACGAAGCCATCAAGGCAACGCCTCTCTTCGACTGGCACAGCGCTAAGACGCTCTTCGTGAACCGGCAGTTCCTCGAGCAGCTCACCTACTACTTCTCCGACCTCCGCATGCAGTTCACGCTCGTCGCCGCGACGCTCGCGCTCATGCCGTTCGCGTTCTGGAAGGTTGTGGTCAGCCGCGACAGCCTCCTGCCCGAGGGCGAGACCAAGCCGCGCCCGTTCGTCTTCAACGCGCTCTACCCTGCCGCCGCGCTCTACGTGCTGGTCGCGGGCGTCGTAATAGAGTCCGAGCTCCGCCACGGCGAGCCCCTTGGCCGAGTCGACAAGTACCTGATCTCCGCGCTCGGCGTGCTGGTCGTGACGGGCCTCGCCATAATCGGCGTCAAGCAACTCCTGGTGGTGCTCGACCAGATTCTCGGGAAAAAGGCCGTGGCCAAGGCCGAGCCAGGGGAGGACGGCTCCGAGACAGCCGTCGCCAGAACCCCGAAGGTCAAGTTCGAGTTCTCCACGGACAACGTCTGCCAGCAGTGGCTCGTGTCGCTCGGCGTGTGCTTCGCGATGATGTCCATGGCGCTCGTCGCGCTCGCGCAGGTCAAGGGCGACATCCAGGACGGCTTCATCCAGAAGGTGAAGTTCATCTCGTCGCACGCGATCTTCGCCGTGTGGATCGGCTACGGCCTCGCGCTCGGCATAGTGGTGGTCAAGCGCGTGGCGGACCTGCTCGTCAAGAGCGAGTCCATGCGCAAGCTCATCGTCGGGGCGGCCACTGTCGCCGCCGCGCTCGCGTTCCTCATCCCGATCTACGAGAACTACCACAACGACCAGCTCGTCTTCGCCATGGGCTCCGCGGAGCAAAACGGCCACACCTTCGGATGGCAGTTCGGCGCGTACCAGCTCGAGGGCGCAAACCAGATCGCCCGCGAGCTCTCGGCAGACGAGGAGCCCCTGCCCAACCCCGCCTGGCCGGAGGCGATGGAGCCGAGCTCGATCTTCTTCGGCGGCACAGACCCGGGCCGTTTCGTGCCCACGTACATGATCTACTCCGCGGACTACCGTCCGGACGTCTACCTCATCACGCAGAACGCGCTCGCGGACGACACGTACATGTCGGTCGAACGCGACCTGTACGGCGACGAGATATGGATCCCGGCCAAGGAGGACAGCGCGCAGTCGTTCAACATCTACGTCGACGAGGTGAAGAGCGGCAAGCGACCCGCCAACGCCGACCTCAAGATAGAGAACGGACGCGTGCAGGTCACCGGCGCGCTGGGCGTCATGGAGATCAACGGCATCCTCACCAAGATGATGTTCGACCACGAGCACCTTCGCCATGCGTTCTACGTCGAGGAGTCCTACGTCATCCCGTGGATGTACCCGTACATGACGCCGCACGGTCTCATAATGAAGATCAACCCGGACAGGACCGAGATATCGGAATCCATAGCCGTGAACGACATGGAGTTCTGGGACTGGTACTGGCGCAGGCTCCTGCGCGACGACGCGTTCCGCCGCGACTTCCCCGCGCAGAAGGCGTTCTCCAAGCTCCGCGCCGCCATCGCCGGCCTCTACCTCAAGCAGGGCCGCTTCAACCTCGGCGCGAAGGCCTACCGCGAGGCCTGCCACCTCTACCCCGCATCGCCAGAGGCCTCCTTCCGCTACTGCCAGGACGTCCTGCTCGGCGCGCGCAAGTGGGACCAGATCATCGACATACTCGACTACACCGACCGAGTCGACCCGAACAACAGGCGCACAGCCCCATTCCGCGACTACATAACACGCGTGCGCACGGTCACCGCCCAGATATCCGCGCTCCAGAAGGAGCAGCTCGAGGCGCGCACGCAGAAAAAGCCCTTCCCGCCCGACAGGCAGCTGACACTGGCGCGCGCCCTCTACGAGACCGGCCAGAGCCAGCTCGCGGCGTTCAACGCAAGGGAGGCGGTCAAGGACACGAACGTCAAGGACTTTTCAATACTCTTCGGGGCGGCGCGCATCCTGTCCATGTGCGGACAGCGCGGCGACGCCGGCAACGTCATGCTGCGCGCGAAGGACGTGATGCCGCGCCAGCTCGACGGCACGATGACGCGCGAAGTCGGTGCCGTGCTCGCCGAAGGAGGACACACCGTCGCATCGGCGCAGGTCTACACCGATTACCTCCGCACGCACCAGAACGACGCCGACGCGTGGCTCCAGCTCGCGCTCCTGCAACACGCGGCAGGGCAGCTCCCCTCCGCCGAGAACTCGATCCTGATGGCCGTGCAGTACAACCAGCCGCGCGCCGTCGAGATCATCAACGCGAACCAGACCCTCATCTCGATCGCCGACCCGCTCTTCCGCCGCCTGCGCGCACAGCAGCAGCAGCGCACGGCCAACCCGTTCGGCCCGATGAGGTGACGATTCCGCGAAAGGCGCCGGCTAGATGCTTTTCGACAGGACATTCCATCCCGACGAGGCGAACCAGGCGTTCGCCGTCGGGAAGCTTCTGGAGACCGGCTCCTACACGTACAACCCTGCGGACCACCACGGTCCCACGCTATACTACGCGGCCGCGCCCGTGCAGAGGCTCTGCGGCGCGACGGGAACTTCCTCGCTCGAGGAAGTTCCGCTCCGCTCCGTGCCGCTCGCGTTCGCCGTCCTGACGCTCGTCTTCGCGTTCCTCGCCGCAAGGCGGCTGATCGCGGACCAAGCAATGGCACGCATCGTCCCGTGTGCCAGCGGTCGCGCGGGACGCGCGACCCTACCATGGATTCTGGCGCTTCTCGCAGTCCTGCCGCTCGCGACGCTTCCGATCCTCTTCTTCTTCTCCACCTACTTCATCCAGGAGGCGCTTCTCGGCTGCTTCCTCGCGGGGATGTTCTGGTGCGGGGTCGAGTACTTCCACGCATGGAAGTTCCCTGGACGCGTGAAGCCCGGAACGTGGGCGATGTTCCTCGGCATTTTCGCGGGACTCGCGTTCGCGACAAAGGAGACGAGCGTCATCGCGTTCCTCTCCGCCGCCGTAGCGGCAGCGCCTTTCGCCATCGCGGCGCGCAAGAGCAGAATGGAGAGGCTCCTCCCGGAGAAGGCGGCATCGCACGCGATCTTAGCGGTGACTGCCGGACTCCTGACCGCAGTGCTTCTCTTCTCGTCGTTCGCGTCCAACTGGAGCGGCGTGTACGCCGCGTTCATCGAGGCCCCGCTCTCGTACCTTGGGCGCGCCGGCGGTTCGGCAGCTTCCGAGGGCGCCGCGGACCATGTGCACGAATGGTGGTGGTACCTGAAGGTGCTCTTCGGCTACCCTGTCTTCAACTGCCGCTGGCTCGGCGCGCTGTTCCTTGCGTCCGCGGTAATGTACCGAAAGCCATCCAGGCCCGTGGCGTTCCTGGCGCTGTACACCGTCGCGTCTCTCGTCCTCTATTCGCTCATTCCGTACAAGACGCCCTGGTGCATGCTGACCGTGGCGGAGGCGATGGCGTTCACGGCCGGCGCAAGCCTTGCCATTGCCGGCGAAGGATTCTCGCTGAAGCAGGCGCTTACGATGCCGCTGTGGCGCAGGTTCCTCTGCAATCCGCTCCTCCTTGTCGCGCTAACCGCGATTGTAGTTGTGTCGCAGTTCAAGCAGTGCAGAAAGATCGCCCGCTACCAGGACAACCCGATGATCCCGTACAACTACGCGAATGCGTCGTGGGACGTGAAGAACGCGGCGGAGTTCGCGATGAAGAAGCTCGCGGAGGAAAAGGACCCGGGCGCATACGCGGCTGTCTGCCTTCCCGCGGACATGACGTGGCCGCTGCCATGGTACTTGCGCAAGGCGAAGGCCGGCTACTGGAAGTCCATCGACGCGCTTCCGCTCGACTTCCCGCGCAAGCCGTCCGTCGTGATAATCGGCGACGACTCGGAGGAGAAGCGTCTTGAGATGCGGTTCCCGGAGCTAAGCGGAAGCGCCATGTACGGCATCCGCCCCGGAGTTCTCTGCACCGTCCGCTACAAGGACCGCTGAGCGGCTATTGCGCGTAGTGCGAAAGGACGCCGTCGACAATCTGGCGGGCGAGGTCTGTGGCCAGGCGGTCGGACGCGTTGCGCTGGCCCGTGAGGACGTCGCGCTGCGAGAGGAACGTGGTCTCGCCGGTGAACTTGCGGTTGTTGAAGAGCACCTTGTTCTCGACCTTGTCGATGAGCGAGCACTCGACCGTGACCTTCATGCGGTACTCGCTCGCGCGGCGGTCGTACCCGCGGTCGTAGTCGATTCCGTCGAGCGTCACCTTGGTGACCACGCCCTGCAGCTCGAGCGCCGAATCGCCCGTGCGGCGGATCTTGAACGTGCCCTCGCGCTGGAACTCGCGCAGCACGTGCTTTGTCGCCGTCGCGCCGAACTCGGCGTAGTTCGTGCGGTTCTCGAACGCAGGGACGGAGACGGTGCGGCGCGACTCGGGGACGCTGGAGGTCCAGGTGTATCCTAGGCATCCGGCGAAAAGCGCCAATGCGCACGCGAACGGGACCGCTGTCTTTGCGAAGTTCATCTCGGGGACTCACTTTCTGAGCGGGGCCGCCCCGCTCTTGATTGCCTCGATGCGCGCCACGGCCTCGCCGCGGTGCTGGGACTCGGGGAACTCGGCGAGGAAGCGCTCGTAAGCCGCGACGGCGGCCTGCTTCGTGCGCTGGCGGCTGTCGTAGAACACGGCGTTGTTCCACGAGCTCTCCTCGAGCTTTTCAGAGAATTCCTGTATCCATTCCTTCAGGAGCTCCGCCTCGTTGAGGTCGGGATAGCGGTTCAGCGCCGTCTTCATCCCGTTGAGCGCGTTGCGGCAGCGGCTTGCGTCGTACTCCTGGTGCAGCACGAGGTCGTACCGGCACTTGCACGCCTTGAAGACCGCCTCGCGCGCCTGAGTCGACTTGGGGAAGCGCGTCACGACGTTGTCGAACACAGCCGCAGCCTCCTCGAGCTCGTCGTCGCCAACCCTCAGGTCGCCGATGGAAAGCATGGCGTCGGGCACCCACGTGGCTCCCGGGGCGAGACGGACCACGCTCTCGAGGCGAAGGCGCTTCTCGCGGTTCGAGTCGTACTTGAGGCCGAATATCGACTTCTTGTCGGCGAGCAGGTGCACTGCGATCTTGTACTGGAGGTCTGCCACCTGCGAATAGTTGCAGAGCCCGGGGAAATAGTGCATGAGGTATTCATACTCGTCGAAGGCTTCTTCGTAGAGGGACATGTCGTCCTTGTCGCCTGCGAGCCGCGTGAGGATGGACGCCTTGCGCCGCTGGGCCTCGGCCGCAACGGCCGACGCGGGCCACTCGCGCACAAGGGCCTCGTACGCCTTTGCGGCGGCCTTGTAGTTGCCGTTCGTCTCGAAGCTGCCGGCGAACTCGAGCTGAGCCTCTGGAGAGTCGCGCTTCACGGAGTACCACCAGCTCTTCTCCTTGAACTCCGGCTCGCGCTTCTGCTTCGGCTCGAATCCGGGGTACGCATCGGTGGCGTATCCGGAATCAAGGCCGTCTGCGCTCACCGGACGATCGGCGACAGCTCCAGCGGAGGCGGCGCACAGGACGACTGCGGCAAACGCCGCCGAATTCCAGAACTTGTTCATATCCCAGCTCCTTTCCCTCTCCGGTTCCCGGTTCCGGCAACTCAACCCTTGACGCCCAGGTCCTCGTTTATGGACGCCGCTGCGCGACGGCCCTCGCCCATCGCCAGGATGACGGTGGCGGCGCCAAGCACGATGTCGCCTCCAGCGTAGACGCCCTTCACCGAAGTGCGCCCGTTGCCGTCGGTCACGATATGCCCGCGCTTGTCTACGTCAAGCCCGTCCGTCGTCGACGCGATCAGCGGGTTCGAGCCGTTGCCCACCGCGACGATCACGGTGTCGCAGGGGATCGTGAACTCGCTGCCCTCGATCGCGACGGGGCTGCGGCGCCCCGATGCGTCGGGCTCGCCAAGCTCGTACTTGAGGCACTCGATGCCGGTCACGCGCGCGTTTTCGTCGCCGAGTATCCGCTTCGCGTTCTGGAGGAGATGGAACTCGACTCCCTCCTCCTTCGCATGCTCGACCTCCTCCGCGCGCGCGGGCATCTCCTCGGCGCCGCGGCGGTACACCAGGTAGACCGCGTCCGCACCGAGGCGGAGCGCCATGCGCGAGGCGTCCATCGCGACGTTTCCGCCGCCAAGCACCACCACGCGCTTGCCGTGCCAGAACGGCGTGTCTGCGTGGCTCTCGTCGTACGCCTTCATCAGGTTCGCGCGCGTGAGGTATTCGTTGGCGGAGAAGACGCCGATGAGGTTCTCGCCCTCTATGCCCATGAACTTCGGAAGACCCGCGCCCGAGCCGACGAACACCGCGTCGAAGCCGTCCTTCTCCAGGAAGTCGCGCACCTTGCGCGTGCGCCCGGCCACGAAGTTGGTCTCGATCTTGACGCCGATGTTCTTGAGCCCGTCGATCTCCTCCGACACGATCGCCTTGGGGAGGCGGAACTCGGGGATGCCGTAGACAAGAACTCCGCCCGGCTTGTGGAAGGCCTCGAACACCGTCACCTCGTGGCCCGCCCTGGCGCAGTCGGCCGCGCACGTAATGGAGGCCGGGCCCGATCCAACGACGGCGACGCGCTTGCCCGTGGGGGGCGGGAGCTCGGTCTTCGCGGCGACGCCAGACGCGCGCACGAAGTCGGCGCAGAAGCGCTCGACGCGTCCGATCGCGACGGCCTTGGACTGGTCCTTGAGGAGCTTGCCCATCGTGCAGAACTTCTGGCACTGCTTCTCCTGGGGGCAGACGCGCCCGCACACCGCCGGAAGAAGAGAGGTCTCCCTGATTATGGCAAGGGCCCCGGCGAAGTCGCCTTCCGCCGCCTTGGCGAGGAACCCCGGTATGTTGACCGCAACCGGGCATCCGTTCATGCACGGCTTGGTGGGGCAGTTCATGCAGCGGCTCGCCTCGGTCTTCGCCATCTCGGCGGTGTAGCCAAGGGCCACTTCGTTCATGTTGTGCGCGCGGACATGCGGATCCTGCTGGGGCATCTCCTGCGGCGGTATCTTCATTCTCTCTTGGACAGTCATTTGAAACTCCGTGCTTCTGCTTTTCCTGCTTCGGACGCTCCGCCTATCAGTTGGCGAACAGACCCGACCGGCACTTGTGGTCGGCCTCTTCCTTCTTGAAGGAGCCGAGGCGCTTGATGAAGTTGTCGAAGTCCACCTGGTGCGCGTCGAACTCGGGTCCGTCAACGCACACGAACTTCGTCTGACCGCCGACCGTGACGCGGCATCCGCCGCACATCCCGGTGCCGTCGATCATGATCGAGTTGAGCGAGGCGATCGTCTTGACGCCGTACGGCTTCGTGGCGAGCGCGGCGAACTTCATCATTATCGGCGGTCCGATGATCACGACTTCGTCCGGCTTCTCGGGAAGCTCGCAGAACTCCTTGAGCGGCTCCGTGACGAGGCACTTGCGCCCGTACGAGCCGTCGTCCGTGACGATCACGACTTCGTCGGCCGCCTTGCGCATCTCCTCCTCCATGATGATGAGCTCCTTCGTGCGCGCGCCCATGATCATCGTGACGCGGTTGCCCGCAGCGCGGAAGGCCTGCACGATCGGATGGCTCGGAGCGACGCCAATGCCGCCGCCAACCACCACGACCCAGCCCTTCTTGCCGTCCTTCGAGTAGTTGGTGATCTCGGTGGGACGCCCAAGCGGACCCGTCACGGCGGGAAGGTACTCGCCGACCTCGCGCCGCGAAAGCTTCATCGTGGTCTCGCCCACGGTCTGGAATATTATCTCTATCCAACCCTCTTCGGCGTTGGCGTTTCCAATGGTGAGGGGGATGCGCTCGCCGAACTCCTCGACGACCTGCACAATGACGAACTGACCGGCCCTACGCTCACTTGCTATGAGCGGCGCTTCCAGCTTCATCCGCCACACGTTGGCGGAAAGCTGTTTCTTTTCCAGTATCTTGTTCATCTCTTTTTCGTTTGCCTTTTCTGTCTACTTTTCGGGGTTAAAGTGTATATTTTACCAAAGAAGATGCCGTAGGGCAATCACGGGTTGAGAAGAACTATGCTTGAGCCCGGAGGCATCATAAGTACGATTTCCTTGAGGTCTGCCTCCGAAAACCGCACTTTTGACTTCTCGATAAGCTGTCTCGCGCCCTCTCCGTCCTTGCGCGTCACAGTCCTTTCGCCGAGTTCGGCCCCCTCAGTCACGGCAACGTCGTAGCGGCGGAAGAACTTTCCGTTGATCTCAAGGTCCGCTATCTGAGAAGCCGTGTGGACCTTGAGCTTCGTCTTGGGATGGTTTGGAATGCGGAGCGACTGCCCGGGGCGCAGGCGGCGCGGGTCGCCAACGCCATTCAGCAGCAGGACAGCGGCGACGGTCGTGCCGTGCTCCCTTGCGATCTGATGGACCGTGTCGCCGTTCCTCACGGCGTAGACAGTCACCCACGGATTCGTCTTGCCGTCGAGGAACAACTTGCGGTTGAGGTTTCCGAGACGGCGCGCAAGCTGGTCGTCTATGTCGGCAATGGCGTCCCTGTTCTGGCGGAGCTTTTCAAGCGTGTCGATCTGCAGGACGACGTTTCCCTGCTGGTCTGCGGCCTCAAGCCGG
>JAEEGL013646840.1_pt1 | contig 13958 bp, 11 predicted proteins | sample 9134231 | NCBI WGS metagenome assembly JAEEGL01 (sample SAMN16246548, study PRJNA631951) | gut metagenome | biome: gut microbiome; feature: rumen; material: fiber-attached | host: Bos | place: Iran: Karaj | collected 2018-10
CTCGTAACTTCACCCCCTAAAAAGTTACAGAGAAAATTTTGTTAGAAAAATTTACGGTTTCGTAGATAAAAAACCGCGTTTCGTAAATTGTCCAATAATTGACATTATGTTAACTAATATTTTTATTAACTGACTAATAATGAAGAATATAACTTTTTAATACGTAAATCTACAGTCAAAATTTTAATAGAAAAATTGACTAAAATAAAAATTCAAACAAAAGTTAATATAATAAACACGTTGGCACGAATTTTGAAATCCTTATTTAGATAATAATTAAAAATGTAATTAAAAATGGCTGAAAAATTGTTTTCTGACGAAATACTAAATAGTTACGATAAAAGTTTCGACGAACTCCAAAAGATTCAAATCGAACTCGAAAACTCCGATATCTCTGTAGACACGATGTCAAGATTAGCACAAAAAGCATTACCCCTGATTCAAGCATGCAAAGCAAAACTCAACGAGGCTCAGGGTTATGTTAACGAAGTATTAAAAGAAGCAGAAAATTAGCAATTTAACCACCTAAAAAATCAACCATTATGTCTGAAATTATCGGTGATAAAAAGGTTCATTCACTTTACGAATTCGTAAGTAGCGTGTCAAGGGCTATTGATAAATTTTACAATAAAACTTACTGGATTAAAGCCGAAATTTCAAAACTCAATCACTTTCCAAAAACAGGGCATTGTTATCCCGAACTCATTGAAAACCATGATGGTAAACAACTCGCTAATATTTCAGGATTTATTCACAGAGATGATTTTCAAAAACTTAACCAAAAATTCCTCGAAACCACTGGCGAGCCAATAAAAGACGGAATGGTCGTGCTTATTTTCGCAAAAGTACACCTTTCAACTACTCGTGGTCTCAAAATCAATATCTATGACATCGACATTAATTCTATCGTCGGTAGTCAAACTATGTTAAAAAATCTTAATATTAACAAGCTAAAATCTGAAGGACTATTCGCTCGCAACAAGCAACTCAAACTGCCGCGCCTAATCAAAAAACTCGCAGTCATCTCCGTGGAAACAGGAAAAGGGTACGCAGATTTTATGACTATTATAAAAGTGTGCGAAAAATTCAAAGTCGAGACAACTTTACTTAATACCGCTATGGTCGGTAGTCAATCCGTCGCAGAAATTCTCAGCAGTTTGAAGGCTATTTTGGCTCGTTGGAAGGATTTTGATGCCGTATGTGTGGTTAGAGGCGGGGGCGGTGAGGCTTCGCTACAATGCTTCAACGACTACGAAATAGCTAAAAATATCGCTCAATTTCCAATCCCCGTTATGGCAGGTATTGGACACGCAACTAATGACACTATTACAGAACAGGTTTGCTGCAAAAGTTTTGTATCTCCTTCTGAATTAGCAAATTACATTGTCAAAAATAATACCGATGAGGTTAACGGTTTTAACATTCTAATCAAAAAAATAGCTGACAGATTAGCAGTTGTTAGCAATTTTCACAAGGAAAAATTCGCTAATCCGACCGAAAAAATCAAACTAAAATTCAATTATGCCATTAAACTAAAATTCAATAAGTTACAACAGGTTCAAAGCAATATCGCCGCTTTAGAGAAACGTAACTTTATGTTAAAACAACAAAATGTCGAACTCCTAAAACACAAAATAATTTCCCTTGTCAGAACTAATTTTGCTGCTAAAAATCAACAACTTACGGAAGTTATTTCAAAGGTTATGATGATTGTCGGAAAACAAAACAAAATTTTCGCTGATAACAAATACGTCAAATGCGTTAAAGATTTAAAGCAAGGAGATGAATTTCAAATCTTTATGGAGGACGGCGTAATCATGGCTCATGTAGATTACATTATTAGAAAAGGATAACACATTTCTTTTTACTTTTAACATAAAATTAACACCAAAAATCCAAAAAAACTACGTACCTTTGCAGCCGAAATATTGATGTTTACAAGACTCTGTGGAGGTGATATAAAGCTTCTATACGGATGATTTAAACTTTGAATTTCATTTTCCTAAAATTAAATTATACCTTTGTTTTTTAGGACAAGGGGAGAAGAGAATGTACAAAGTTTAAATTCCAAAAAGTATAATTCCGAACATTATTTTAATGTTTTTTATTTCAAAATTTTCCCCAATAAACATCAAAATATTTAAAAAATATCAATCCATAACCATCGTATATAGAGAAACTTATTTTTACACGTGGTTAACATAATGTCAATTATTGGACAATTTACGAAACGCGAGTTTTTATCTACGAAACCGTAAATTTTTCTAACAAAATTTTCTCTGTAACTTTTTAGGGGGTGAAGTTACGAGAAAGTCTGCGTAAAAGATTGAAAAATAGAGAAATAGCAGAAAATTTTGGAGAAATAAAGAAAAAAGCGTAAGTTTGCGGGGTAAATCTAATAGTCGGGGATTTATAGTTACAAATATACAAACATCTTCAGTAGTTATTAGTATACTCGTCAAAAATGCAAATTGAAACTTTAAAAAATATTATCTCTCAAAACAACGGTAGAATCACCGTAAAAGAAGCGGAAAAAGTCGGTGTCCATCGAATGTACTTGAAAAAGTCAGCCGATGAGGGTAAACTTATTCGAGTTTCAAGAGGCATATATCAAACCGCAGAATCATTTGAAGACGAGTTGTTTAATCTACAAACTCAGTATCCGAGCGGGATTTTTTCGTATGAAACTGCGCTGTATCTTCACGCCCTTTTGGAACGTGTGCCGCTTTGTTGGACAATGACGTTCAAAGGCTCATACCATTCGGAGGCATTGCAAGCAAAAGGCGTTACCGTAAAACATTCGTCAGAAAAACTTTACCCAATTGAAATAGAGGACATTACAACGCCGGCAGGCAATATTGTGAGGGCATATTCCGCCGAAAGGACTTTGTGCGAAATAATGACCGCAAAAGCCGCGACTGATATTCAGGTCTGCACATTTGCCTTCAAAGAGTATTCTAAAAGCAAGAGCAAAAACATTCCGAAACTTATGGAATTATCCAAAAAGTTTCATATAGAAAGTAAAATCCGTTCTTATTTGGAGGTGCTCTTATGAAGACCACCAACGAAATGCAGTTGAAGGCTCTTGTGAAAAGCAAAGCAACAAAGTTGGGGATCACACCACAAGCCGCCTTGCAGATATATTGCCTTGAAAGATTTTTGGAGCGGATGTCAATGTCGGAAAAAAGAAACTGTTTCATTTTGAAAGGCGGGTTTCTGATTTCCGCGATGATTGGTGTCGCACATCGCTCAACAATGGACATTGACGCAACCATTAAAGGATTTGATGTCAATCAAGAAAATGTTTCCAATATTTTCAAAGGGATTTGTGAAATAAAAATTGACGACCAACTGAATTTTGTATTTGACCGTGTTGAAGACATTCGAGAAACAGACGATTATCCCGGAATAAGGGTTTTCTTGAAAGCACAATACGGGAAAATGGATACAACACTCACAGTAGATGTTACAACAGGAGATTCGATAGTTCCGTCAGAAATTAAGTTTGCGTACAAGTGCGTGTTTGATGACAAAGTAATTCCTGTGATGGCTTATCCCGTCGAGAATGTTTTTGCCGAAAAACTTGAAACCATTATTTCTCGCGGCATCGCAAACACAAGACCGAGAGATTATTATGATGTACACATTCTCTATTTGGTGAAAAAAGATGCTATCGATTTCAATATACTGAAACAAGCCCTCGAATCTACGGCACGCAAGCGCGGCTCGTATGATATAATGAAAAATTACCCTCATATTTTGAATGTTATTCTGAACGATACATCTCAAAACAATTTTTGGAAAAGATATGTTTCAAAAAATCTTTTCGCAAAGGGTATAACGTTTCAAGAGGTTGTTGAATCTGCAAAAACATTGTTAGATAGATCGTTGTAGACTTTATGTCTGAGATTTCCACTTCGCGTATAGCGAAAAATACACTGCTGCTATATTTCAGGATGATGCTGACAATGGGAGTGTCGTTGTACACAAGCCGCGTCATCCTCAATGTCCTTGGAGTTGAAGACTACGGAATCTACAACGTTGTTGGCGGAGTGGTGGCGATGTTCGGAATATTGAGCGGCTCGCTTTCGTCGGCAATAAGTAGATTTATAACATTTGAACTTGGCAAAGGAAATTTAGACAAACTAAAAAGAATATTTTGCACATCAGTAAACATCCAAGTAATTTTAATCGCGAAATTTTGAGCATTTTAATATATAACTTTATTCTCTTTCATAAGAGAAACATATCTGTGATTAGTATATTATTAAAGTAATTTACCAAAATATCGAATTTAAATTTCTCAAAATGACACCACCGAAAATAATAGCCGAAATAGGCTGTAACCACAAGGGTGATATGTCAATCGCCAAGGAAATGATTATGACGGCTGCAACATATTGCAAAGCCGACATCGTTAAATTTCAAAAGCGTTGCAACAAGGAACTTCTGACGCCGGAGGAATACAATGCGCCACATCCGCACCCCGAAAATTCGTATGGAAAGACCTACGGCGAACACCGCGAATTTTTGGAGTTTGACTTGGAACAGCACCGACAACTCCAACAATGGTGCAATGAGTTTGGAATCGAATATTCCACCTCAGTTTGGGACTTGACTTCCGCAAAGGAAATCTGCACATTGAATCCAAAATTGATAAAGATTCCTTCCGCCTGCAACCTCAACAAACCACTTTTGGAATATCTCTGCAACAATTATGATGGAGAAATCCACGTATCATTTGGTATGACATCCAAGGAGGAAGAGGAAGAAATAGTGGAGTTTTTCGAAGCACAGAAGCGAAATCAGGACTTGGTGATTTACAACTGCACTTCGGGCTATCCCGTTCCGTTTGAGGATATTTGTCTTTTGGATATCAAACGATTGTACGAAAAGTTTGAGAATCGTGTAAAGGCAATAGGCTTTTCGGGACATCACCTCGGCATAGCAGTAGATGCGGCGGCAGTGGCGTTGGGCGCACAATATGTGGAGCGTCATTACACACTCGACCGCACTTGGAAAGGCACCGACCATGCCGCATCTCTCGAACCCGACGGCGTAAGAAAACTCGCCCGCGACTGCCGCGCCGTAGCCAAGGCATTGACTTACAAACAAGAGGACATCCTTGACATCGAGAAGGTTCAGCGCAACAAATTGAAAAAGAATCAAGTGAAATGGTAACTGCATTCATTCCTGTACGTGGTGGTAGCAAGTCGATTCCGTTGAAAAATATAAAGCCTTTTTGTGGCAAGCCGTTGGTTTGTTGGAACATTGAGGCTTTGGAAAAATGTGCGGAAGTTGATAGAATTGTTGTCGCCACAGATTCTGACGAGATAGAAATCACTGTCGGAAAATTTAATTACAAAAAGACTAAAATCTACCGCCGTTCCAAAGAGAACGCATCTGATACGGCAAGTACGGAAAGTGTGATGCTTGAATACATTAATGCCGCACAAATGTCTGATGGCGAAATCTTTATGTTGGTTCAAGCGACATCGCCACTCACTCAGACAGAAGATTTTACTGGCGGATTAAAGATGTATTCTTCGGGACAATATGACAGTATTTTGACTTGTGTACGCAATTACCGTTTCTTTTGGAACGAGGACGGAACGAGCAAGAATTACGACTACAAAAACCGCCCACGCCGTCAGAATTTCGACGGAATGTTGATGGAAAACGGAGCATTTTACATCAACACAGTTGCAAATATTAAGTCGTCTGGAAATCGTCTGAGCGGCAAAATTGGCATATACGAAATGCCTGAATACACCGCCGCAGAGATTGACGAACCTGACGATTGGATTGTTCTTGAAAATCTGATGCGCCGACATATCCTGAACAAACAAAACGCATCAAAAAACATAAAACTCTTTTTGAGCGATGTTGACGGAACATTGACGGACGGCGGAATGTATTATTCTGAATCTGGCGACGAACTCAAAAAATTCAACACCCGCGATGGAATGGGATTCCAACTTCTTCGTGAAAAGGGTATCAAGACCGGAATCATCACTTCCGAAAATATGGAACTAAACCGTCGTCGTTTTGAGAAACTGAAAGTTGATTTCCTCGTTCAGGGCAAACGCAACGGAGGCAAACTTGAAGCGGCACGACAGATTTGTAACGAAATGGGCATTACTCTGAAAGAGGTTGCATATATCGGCGACGACATCAATGACATTGAACTTCTGTCAGAGGTCGGTTTTGCGGCGTGTCCGGCTGATGCTTGCGCGGATGTGAAGGCTGTGGCAGGGATTCAGGTGATGCAGAGAAAAGGTGGAGAAGGGTGTGTTAGGGAATTTATTTTACAAATTATAAAATGAGTCATCCATTTAAAGAAGGAATACCATCAGTATTCATTATTGTATCCCCCTTTCAAGCGTTATGCGCAATAGAGGCAATACATGAGTTTAAACTCAAAGAGTATCTTTTTGTCCTATGTTTAATTGAAGATATTCGCAATGAACAATTATTCAATTTAATGAATAAATATAAGTTACCTTACGTTATCGAATGGATACAAGGGAATAGTGTTAAAAAGGAGTTACTTAAAATCATTAAACACGTAAAATCAAAATATCACAGGGCTTTTATTGGGGATTATGATAGTTTTTGGTTGAAGATTTTTGCATTAAAATATTTGTCATATAATTCTGATATTGTATATATTGACGATGGAACAAGGATTATTCCATATTTAAAAGGGACCTTTCAGATACGAAAGTATACAAAAACAAACATAGCTTTGTCGTTGTTGTCCAAATTAAAATACGTTAGAGATAAAGGTTGTTTCTTTACATTGTTTAGTGATTTGGCATTACCCAAGTTTATCTGTAGGAACAATAGTTTAAAGTATTTAAGCCAACTTGGAAATCAATCAAATAATTCTAATGGGATATATATAATCGGCACAAATACAGATATATATTGTCAAAAACTGAATTTGGAAAAGGAAAAATATAAGACTAATTTGGAAGAACTGTTTTCGTATGTTGAAAAAAAATATTCAAATGAAAAAATAACGTATATTCAACACGGAAGAGATCAAAACAGTTTTATTAAAGAATTTTGCAAAAAACACAAATTCGAATACATAAGACCTGAGATTACGGTGGAACTGATGATTATGGATTTGCAAACTTCTCCGTCTGCTGTTTTTGCTTATACTTCAACAGCATTGTTCAATATAAAAAAAATATTTCCTAATACATTGGTATATAATATTTTATGTGAACAAACACAAAGTGTTTTTTACAACGTTTATATAGAATATTCAAATTATTTTGAAAAACACGGAATTATCAATTTGAAACAGAGTGATTTAAGAAAACTAAATGCTGAAAGATCTTTTTAAAGGCAGTGCGATATATGGCATAGCACCTTTCGTGCCGAAGATTTTGTCGGTGTTGCTATTACCTATACTTACAAAATATCTTACAAGTACGGATTATGGCATAATTGGCACAATTACTTCAATAACTTTTGCAGTTCAAGCACTTTCAGATTTGGGGCTGAGACCATTGTTAACTAATCATTTTTACAAATGCAAATATCAGTATAAAGTAATTTGGAGGGAAATTTACGGCTTTTTGTCGCTGTGGATGGTAGTTTTTGCTTTTATTCAGGCGACTTTGCTGTATTTTTTTATTCCACAAGAAGCGCAAGAAAACAAATGGCTCATTATCGCACTTAGTAACTTTTCGACAGTTTTTTTCGGACCGACGGCAATGATAGGGCAGACATATTTTCAACTGAATATCAAGCCTGTGCCTGTTGCTGTAAGAATTGTTATTTCGGGCATAACAACATTGACAGCAAACTTTGTCTGTGTTGTTGTTTTCGAATTAGGATATTTAGGCGCATACGTAGGATCTTTTGCCGGGACTTTTGTAGCAAACGTGTCTTACTGGCCTGTGGTCAACCGAAAAATAGGCTTGTCGCCGATATATAATTTCAAGCGTAAAACAATTAAAAATCTATTGAAAGTAGGTCTTCCGACGATACCTCACTATTATTCGGCATACTTGATGAACTCTTCCAATGTTGTCGCGATGAACCACCACGGCGAACCGAAGTCAATAATCGGCACACTTACAATGTCGCAAACGATTTCGGGAATGTTTGAGACACTTATCAATGCTGTTAATCAGGTATTTACCCCGATGACATACAAAAGCATCCGCGAAAACACACCAAATGAAATAAAAAAACTTTTGGGTGCGTATATTGCAATGGTATATGCAGCGACATTTTTGTATAGCCTGTGGTCAAGGGAAGCGTATTCAATATTAATCAGCAACGAGGAAATTGCGGCGACATACAGGTATTCAATCATTTTAGTGATGGCTTTGAATTATCGCCCCTTGTATGTGTATTGTTGTTCGTATTTTTTCTACCATGAGAAGACAGTCCCGTTGTTAGGGATTACCTTTGTAAGCGGACTGATAAGTTGCGTATTTTATTTTACGATGATTCCACATTGGGGCGTTTACGCCGCACTTATTGGTTTTTACCTCGGGTGTCTGTATCTTGGCTATTCAGGGTACTTGTATTCTGTATATCGGGAACATACTATTTACCGTTTGAAATGGTATCTGTTTTTGTCAGTACAATTAGGACTTACATTGGCGGTTTACTTGTTGGTAGATGCCACAATCATAACGAAAGTAATCATATCCGTCGTTTATTTGGGAATTATCATAGGTTCTTTATATAAAAAAATATTATAGATAAAATTAAGTTAGTAATTTGGGATTTGGATGAAACCTTTTGGAAAGGTACACTTTCCGAGGGTGATGTAGAAATACCACAATCACACGTTGATATAATAAAAACTCTCACATCACGAGGAATTATTAATTCTATTTCATCCAAAAATAACTTTGAAGATGTAAAAGTAAAGTTAGAGCAAGTTGGTGTTTGGGATTATTTCGTTTTCCCCGTAATCAATTGGAATCCCAAAGGGGATAATGTCAGATTCATAATAGAATCGTGTCAGTTACGTCCTGTTAATGTGTTGTTTATAGATGATAATATATCGAATAGGAAAGAAGTTGAACATTATAACATCGGAATCAACACTGTTGATGAGTTATTCATTTCAAAATTGTTGTCTATACCCGAATTGAAAGGGAATGATGATAGTAGTCATAGTAGGTTGAAACAATATAAAATATTGGAAAAAAAGGAATCTGTAAAGAAAACATATTCAGACAACCATCAATTCTTGTTAGATTCCGAAATACGAATTAACATCATTACTGATGTTGACACATATAAAGATAGGATATTTGAATTAATAAATAGGACAAACCAATTAAACTATACAAAACTTAGACTAGATAGTGTAAACGATTTGTCTGTATTGTTGAACGACCAATCGTTGGAAAATGGAGTTGTCTATGTAAAAGACAAATTTGGTGATTACGGTATTTGCGGCTTCTATTCTCTAAACAAAGTACAAAACAAGTTAATTCATTTCTTATTCTCGTGTCGTATATTGAATTTAGGTATAGAGAAATATGTGTATAGTAGATTGAATCAACCTAAGATTGACATAATAGAACCTATTGCTTATGACTTGTCACTAGAATCACCTATTGATTATATATCGTTTGACGAAACAATGTATTTAGAGGATTCGACGAGAGGGAAATCAAATAGAACCAAAATATTGGTTATGGGTGGTTGCGACTTAGAACAAATGTGTCACTATCTGAATGATACAGAATACAATATAATCAAGGAGTTTAATTACCCCAATAAAAAAGGAATTGCAGTTCATAAAGAACATACGTGCTATTTAAGAGATATGTTATTATGTACAGATGAACAGAAAAAGGAAATCCAGAATTTGCCTTTCGGAGATGACAAAATGTTTGATTCTATATTGTTCAAAGATGATTACGATGTTTTGGTATATTCAGTTTTAATGAATTATACGCAGGAAGTATTTGTTAAAGTAAAAGAGAACTTTAAAATAGCGTATGGAGGATACAAGAATAATCAATACACTCAAGATAGGTGTTTTACCGAAAAATATGTAAGTGAGGGGCAACAATCAGAATCTGATTTTTATAATGATTTGGTGTGGTTAAAAAAACATATTCATAAACCCATTATATTTATCAACGGCTCAGAAATACCTGACTTTAATCAGAACGAGATTGGAGCATGTCAAAGGCATACTAAAATGAATCTTGTGTTGGATAAATTTGTTTCAGAGAATCCTAATGATTGTAAATTATTAGATGTACGGCAATATGTAACGAATAAAAATGACTGCACTGATAATTTAAGGCATTATCAGCGACATATTTATGTTGCTTTAGCAGAGAAACTTGTAGAAATAATTTCAGGGCAAAAATACAAAGTAAGTCGCTACATTGTATTTAAGGAAAAAGTAAGATTATTGGTGGTTAACATAAAATCAACGATAAAAAGATTATTCACTAAATCAAAGAACTAATTCTTGTTGGCAATGTCAATATTGGTGAAGGTGCGATTATTGCAGCAGGTTCTGTGGTCTGCAAAGATGTTCCTGCTTGTGCTATAGTTGGCGGCAATCCTGCAAAAGTTATCAAATATAGGGATAAGGAGCACTATTATAAGTTAAAGTCAGAAAGGAAGTTTCATTGAGTTTTTCAAATTATGACAAAAGATTTAGTATCAGTAATCATTCCGACATACAACCGTGCTCATCTGATAAAGCGTTCTGCAATGAGCGTTTTGAATCAGACATACGGCAATTTAGAATTGATAATCGTTGACGATGGTTCGACTGATAACACGGAAGAAGTTGTAAAATCAATTGACGACGACCGTGTAATTTATATCAAGCAGCCGAATCAAGGTGCATGTGCGGCACGAAACAACGGCATTGACCACGCGCAAGGTGAATTTATTGCGTTTCAAGATAGCGATGATGAGTGGCATGTGGATAAGTTGGAGAAACAGATAAAATGTTTGAAGGAGACGGGAGCGGATATGGTTTATTGCCGTGTACTTGCAATCATAAACGGCAGAACAGAAATATTTGGAAAGGAATTACATGCTGAAGGTTTTTTAACGAAAAAAACATTACCTTATGGCATTGGAACACAGACTTTTTTTTCTAAAACAGATGTGTTTAGAGACGAAAAATTTGATGCGAATGTACCTCGTTATCAAGATTTTGAAGTTTTACTCCGAATACAAAAAAAATATACAATTTATTGCTTAGATATTCCTCTTGTAGATTATTATTTGCAAAGTGATTCCATAACTAATAATTACGAAAAGCTTTTGAAAGCATGGACAATTATTCTTGAAAAAAATCCGGAGTTTATGACTATTTATTCCCAGTATCGAAGAGTATTGGCAATTTCAATATTCGGTAATGCAGTGGAAGCAAAGAATCAAGATACAAAAAACAAACTTATAATTCTTGCTCATAAATTTGATAATTCACTGAACATAACCTTACGATTGTTTTTATACAAAATAGGTTTATTTAGAACTATTCGTAAAATTAAAAAATTTGCAAACGGGTGGTAAAAATAAATTTTACACTCGTGTATGACATAGTATTATGGCGATTTGGTTTTCCAATTCACAAAACCGGAGCAATTTGCAATCGTTTTGTGAATTGTATTAATGAATTGCTACCTGTTTGCAAATGACGATTTTAAAAATAATATCAAAAATGTATAATACTGCTATTGGCGATGGAGCAGGAAATCATTATGATGATAAAATTGGTAAATTTAAATTGCTAATCCAGTGCGCATTCTCGTAATAAATGAATATGTCCTCGGTGGCGGAGCGGAACAAATAGCCTCTGACCAAGTGAACCTTCTAAGCCAAAACGGGCATGATGTTTTGCAACTTTGTTTCAATTACAGCAGTAAAGATAAAACAAATGCGGATTGGTCGGATAACAGGCATATTATAGTCAATAGTCCGCCGTATAAGAAATTTATATTCGACGTAGGATTATACGTAAGTATCAGAAAAATACTAAAAACATTTTCACCGGACAAAATAGTCCTGCACAATGTTTCTTCTTCCCCGATGGCGGTATATTATGCTGTGAGACATTATGATTCCGTTCAAATAGTTCATGATTTTAGTATATTGTGTCCTAAGGTGTTAGGTGTTTTTCTAAATGACAACTGCAAAATATGCAACGGATTCGGATACAATAGTTGTATAAAGAAATGTTCCAAAGGATTTAAGGATTGTGTATTGATGTTGTTTCGCCTGATACGAACCAAGGAAGTTTTTTATTTTAGAAAATGGTTTGTCAAGAAATTTATCAGTCCGAGCGAGTGGCTGTCCGATGCAATCAGACAATATGGATTTAAGTCGTGTGTGCTGAACAATCCAATCAATTATGTAGTCCCTTCATCGAATAAAACTAGGGATATTATCCCAAAGTTGATTACCGCTGGTGGTTTAACCTTCAACAAAGGAGTTATTGCTTTTGCAAATCGAATTGCAGACAGGGAGGATATTTCGTTGGATATTTATGGCAATAGCGGCAATAAGGAAGATTTTAAAAAGATTGAAATAATATCCAAAAAATCAAACAACAGGATTGTTTACAAAGGGTATTTGAGACACGATAGCTTGATGTCAAAATTCAAAGAATATTGCTTTTTGTTGGTTCCGTCATTATGTCGGGAAAACTATCCGACAATCGTATTGGAAGCTATGATGAACAAAATATGTGTCATCGCCTCTGATAGAGGCGGTGCAAAGGAAATTATTGCTGACGGAAGGGGATTGTTGTTTAGTTGGGACAATGAAGATTCTATCAACCAAGTCATCGCCTCTGTTTGCAAGATGTCGGCTGAGGAATACAATGAGATTGTTGACAGGGCGTATGAATATGTCGTGGATAACAATAGTATGGAAAAGTATTATGAAAAATTAATTGATTTGATATAAAAAAGTAAATTTATGGAATTGAATAATAAGCGAATTATATCTTTAAATATATTAAAAGTGTTTGCTATATTCCTCGTCTGTTGTGGGCATGCGATTCAGCAACATTATTGTTAAAAGTAAATATTTAGGCTTTTTGCTTTTGGGAAAGAGGATTAAATGATAAAAAAGTTTCTATTTTTCTGTAAAATGAATTCGACATTAATCGTACATTTATGTTGGTTGTTTTTTGTTCTAATAGCTTCAAAGGCTCAAAAAATCCCTTACAGAACTAGTATACAATTTTTGTTCTTGAGTCTTGTAATTCTATTTTTTACTTATAGTGGTCTGATTTCTGATTGGAGAGCATACAGATTTTGGTGTGAAAGAGCAACTTATTTAGGATCTTCATATTTTGAAAAAGGTTTTGATTTTTTATTATATGTCTCCAATATGATTGGTTTTTTCGAATGTATACCAATTACTACCATACTTTTCTTTTTTATTTCTTTTATATTGATTTATAGGTATAATTTATTTGACGAGAATCGCTATTTTTTAGTACTAACATCTTGTTTTATAGGTTTTCTTCCTTTTTATTTTGGCGCATTGAGACAAGCAATTTCATCGTCCTTTTTGATTGTGAGTTTGATGTTTCTTTTTAAGGGTAAAAAGGTAACTGGTTTTTGGTGGGGAATTTTGGCCGTTTTATTCCATAACTCCGCGATTATTATATATGTATTGATTTTGCTTTTTACCATCCTAAATGCTTATATAAAAACTATTAAATTTAGTAATTATTGTATAATATTGTTGCTTGGTTTATTGATTGGTTACTTTTTGTCTTATAAATATTCGGTGAGTTTACTTATTAATTATGATATGTCATATCGTATTGGTAATGCTTCAGTTTCTGAAAATACACTTGAAATAAAAGATACTCTAATTTTTGCAGAACGCATTGTGTTTATTATATTTTGCCTTGTATTAATTAAGCGATATAAAAGGCAGCATTATTATCCATGTGAATTTTATATGGCATATATTTC
>JAEEGL014121779.1_pt1 | contig 13958 bp, 8 predicted proteins | sample 9134231 | NCBI WGS metagenome assembly JAEEGL01 (sample SAMN16246548, study PRJNA631951) | gut metagenome | biome: gut microbiome; feature: rumen; material: fiber-attached | host: Bos | place: Iran: Karaj | collected 2018-10
AATTAGGCATCTTTTTTTCCCTAAATTTTCACATAAACAAGCTCCAGCAAATTGTCTATCAATTATTAAACACATACTTAATTTCTGAAATATTAAACGTATATAATATAACAATCATTAAAAGGACCATTTTTTCCCCAAAATTTATATGACATTTCTTTAAATTTATTAATAAGAGGTATTTAAATGTTTCTATCTTATAATAATTTTTTGACATTAATGAAATTGTAAATTTATATTTTTTCAATTTTAGGTGAATATAATTTGTGATAATATATTTTTTATATAATATTACTTATATTATATCTGTAAATAAATAATATATAAAAAGTTTATATAATCTCAAAAATGAAAATCCTAAAATGTTTATTGCTTATAAAAAATAATACTTAAAAAAGATAATAAATAAAAAAAACAGAAAAAAACTACATAAAAAAAATTTTAATTAAAAACAAAAATTTAATATATAAAAAATTTATACAAATCCAAAAAAATAAACAAAAAATAAATAAACCAACCAAAAACAAAAAAAAAATTTTATTCCCTTTCCATACGACTTTGAGCATTAGTAATAGCACAAACAATATATGCAAAAATAAACAAAATACTAATAACAAAAACATAAAAAGCATTAGCATTTTTTTTCCCTATACATTTCCCAGTCCAAGGACAATGATGATCATATCCTTCAACACAAATATTACAATCAAAACAATGATTAGTTTTTTTTTCAATATTAACCCACATTTTACATTCACCACAAAATCTAAATTTTCCTCTAGGTTCACCAGTTCTCGAATCTAAATCATGTTTTGGGAAACCAGGATTCATTAAAAAAATATAAGTATAACTAATAAAATAAGTACAATAAATAATTATTCCTGAAATTTGAAAAAAAATATGTAAATATTTCCAAAAATAATGAAAAAATAATATCATTCCTATTGAAACACATGAACAAAAACAAAGATACATTGGCCAATGAGGTCCGATTATTATTAATGGATCACCGTTTTTGTCTCCGAAAAATGAAAATGTATTTCCTAGTCTTTTATAGTAATATGATTGATTTTCTATTGATATTGGATTTATTGAATAAAAGTCACTCGATGATGTTATTACATCTTCTTTCTCTATTGATATACTGTCTATTTGAGTTTCTTCTTGATTTTCCTCATCTGTACTTATTTTTGTGTATTTTTCAGCATTTTTTGTGGATTTTGATAATTTACTTTGGTTTTGTATGTTGTTTATTTTTGTCAACTCTGGATTTTCCATTTTTGGGAAAAAAATATAGGAGAATATTATATTTTTTAATTTTAATTATTCTTTTTTTTATTATTTGTTTTTTTTTATTTTATTAGTTAATTTTTTTATTTTTTTTAGCTTTAAATTAAATAAATGGAAATTAGGGATATTAAAATTAATCAAAGAAAGGAAATGTTTAATTTTGGAGGGATTAATTTTACTAATGATATTAATAGACATAATATTTTAAAAGGGGAATCACTTAGAAAAAATAATGTTCAAAATATGCTTTTACAAAGAAGATTTAAAATAATTTCTGAAATTCAAAAGGAAGACAATGACGAAAAAATATTAATTAATTCAAATTTAATAAAAATTTTACATATAAATGAAATAATTTCTTTATATAATAATCATAGAGTTTATGAAAATAAATTATGTTTGTTTCAATCTATTTATTCTTTAAATAAATTATCTTCTTCAAATTTAAATTATATTAATGATATTATATTAAAAAATAATATACATGAAGAAATATTTAAAATATTCAATAAATATTCAAATAATGAAATTGATTATTTAGATAGACTAACCATTAAATATGGACTTTCTTTATTAAATAATCTATTTTATTTAAATAATAATCCATTATTTCAATTTATTTTAAAGAACAAATATTTTGGAATTTTTATTAAATTTTTATATTTTGAAGATATAGACATTTCATATCAAACTATTGATTTATTTATATTATTAATTTTAGAAAATGAAGAATTTAAAAATGAATTAAACTCACTTGGAATATTTGAAAAAATAGTAAAAATGGCAAAGAAAGAAAATATTAGAGAAATTTATTTATATGATTGTTTAAATTATATTAACCAAGTTATCTTATATGAAATAAAAAAAACTCCTTTAAAAATAGAAAATATTTCATCATGTATAAATGTTTTAATAAGTTTAATTAAAAATCAAAAGGATGAAAACTTAAAAAAAATTTTAATTTCATTATTACAAATTTCATGTTATTTTAATGATATAGAAACTAAATTTTCTCAAAATGGTTTTTATGAAAATATTACAGAATTAATTAAAGTAAATAAAAATATAAAAATTTTAATTTTATCCCTTCAAATAATAATAAATTTAACAAATGAAAATAGTTTCAATTGTTTAAATTTAATTTCTTCTGAACTGTTTAATATAATAATTTCAATTTTTTTCCAAGAAAATCTTCATCCTAAAACAGAATTAATTACAACTGTTTGTCATTTAATTTTAAATTTATCGAAATTTGAATCTTTTTATGATTGGTTAATAAATAATATAAATATTTATGAAAAAATGATATATTTTCTTGATTCAATATCAGAAAAAACATCATTAACAATTTTATCATGTTTTTATTCATTTATAAATAATTCTCATTCTTTTTCCACAACATATATATTTTATAATAAACTTTTTTATAATAAGCTTTTAAATTTACTAACAAAGATAAATGATACCAATTTATTAAAATCAATAATTTGTATATTAATAAAATTAATAGAAATTGTAGCTCAAAGTGAAAATATAAATTACATAAATTCATATATTAACTTAAATTATTTAGATGATATCATAAATAAATTATCTTCTCCAGATAATAAATTTAGCAAAGATAGACAAAATATTATAATATTTACAACATTAAAAACAATAATTAAAAAATATTTATATTAATATAATTTAAAAATTAGCAAAAAAAAATGTATAGTATAAATAAAAAAAAATATAAAATATTATAAAAATTTTTTTCAACAAAGAAAAATAAAAAAAAATTTATGGAAACAAGAAGAAAAAGTTCTTTAGATGAAGGACATTTTCCAATACAAAAACCAACAGCAAATGAGTTAATAAACAACTTTACAAAAATGCAAATAATACCATCAATAATATTAAAAAATGGAAGGGCTGTAATATATAATGAACAAACGCAAAAATTTGAAGATCAAGGAGATCCATTTTTAATATCTGAATCATTTAGTTTAAATTCAGATATGTTATTTATTGATTTAGATAATTTAGAAAATAAAGGAAATAATATTAATTTAATTAAAAAAATTTCTATGAAATATCCTTGTTATGTAGGAGGATATGATAATTTAGAAAAAATAAATGAATTATTATCTAATAATATAAAAAGAGTTGAAATTGTTCCTAAAAATAAAGAAATTATGAATATGGTTCATTCTAATAAATTAATTTTGAGATTATATATTGATTTTGATTTAAATGTTTATTTTGATGACGAAATAAAAATTAATTTTTTTCAATATATTGAAACTATACAAAATAATATTAATTATATTAGTATTCATTTTAAATTTCAACCTGTTAATGAAAATCAAATTAAACCTTTTATTGAGAGAATATCAAATGAATTAAAAAAAAGAAAAATAAGAGTAAGAATTGCATTAGCTCATTATTTTTCAAGTGTTGAACAAATAAAATATTTAGTTAAAAATGGTATTGTTCCAATATTAAGAAATAACTTTTGGAAAAATAATATTACATTTGGTGATATATTTAGTCAAATTATTGATTATGATAAATTAAAGAAATTTTCAAATGAAGAAAAATTAAAAGAAACACCAATTTTAGTTCCTGTTGTTGTAATTGATAATGATGATAATATGCCATTAGGATTAGTTTTTACCACAAAAGAAGGTATTAAAAAAACAGTTGATGAGAAAATATGTTATTTTTTTAGTAAAGAATTAAATCAATTAATACATCCAAATAACTATAATTCAATTGGAGTTAAAAATGAAATAAATCATTTTAAAAAACAATACTTAAGACAAATAAGTGTTAATTGCGATAGAACTTCTTTATTATTTTTAGTTAATGGAAATTATTTTTGTAAAAATGATAATAAATCTTGTTTTAATTGGAATAAGACTTTTAATGGTGGAATGAGAGATTTAGAAAAAATAATAAAAACTTCAGTTAAATATGGAGGTGAGAAATCATATACTAAAAAAATAGCAAGTAATAAAGATTTAGTTTTATGTAAAGTTATTGAAGAAGCAAATGAAGTTTGGTGTGCTTCTAATTCAACAATAGAAAATTTAAGTTATGAAATAAGTGATTTAATATATTTTTTAACTATATTTTGTGTATCTTGTCATATTGATATTGATTTATTATATATGGAATTAATTAGAAGACATTTTTCACATTATAAAAGTAAACAAAAAAAAATAAATAATGATTTAAAAGAAATTAGATTAGGAATGAGTATTTCAAAATATTATCAAGACAATTTATTTGAATTTTTAGATGCTAATGGTTTAGAAATTAAAAAAGAAAATAAATATAAATATACTGCAAAATTTAAAAATGATAATAATATTAAAATTAAAGCTTTTATAATTAAACCAAAAGATGTTTATAGATTTATAGAAAATAATTTAATGGAAAGTGTAATTTGTTATCAAGATATTTTAGATAATTATCCTTGTAATTATGAAAGAATTCAATTTCAAAATAATTTATTTGATGAAAATAAAGATTTTTTAATAAGTAAAATTTGTGTTATTTCAAATATTGATTTTAATATTGAAGAATATAAAAAAAATTCATTAAAAAAATTAGTAATTTTTTCAGAATATAATTACTTAACTACAAAATGGGTAGATCAAAATGAAATAACTGCAAAAATTGTTGTTGTTCATGGAGCAAATGAAGGTCATTTAATTAAGAAATTATGTGATTTAATAGTTTGTGTTGTTTCAACTGGAGAAACTGTTAAAGTTAATAATTTAAAAATATTAGATGTTATTTATGAAAGTACTATTGGATTATATGTTAAACAAGGAGTTAAAAATCAAATTCAAACAATTATAAATAAAGCAATTTATGATAAAAATAATATATAGAGAGTATTTATTTATTTTATAAATCAATCTTATTTTATAAATTATAAATCATTTTGGAATATTAAATAATCTATTAATTATAATTTTAAATTTTATTTAAATTACTCTATTTTAATTTTTTTATAAAGTAAAAATTTAAATTTAAAAATTCATAAAAAATGGAAAAATTACCAAATAAAGATGAAATTATAGAATATTTTAAAAAATTAAATTTAAATATAGATAAAAGAACTCTTGATAATTTAGATTCTGAATCAACAATTCAATTATATATAACACTTCTTACAAAGTTAGGTTTTATTAATAATAAAACATTAATAATTGAATTTGAATTTGTTCAACAAAAAATTTTTACTTTTGGAAATTTACATGATCAAGCTGTAATTATTGTTAAATTATTAAAAATATTAAAAAGATTTTTTAAAGAAATTTATCAAGATGATTCATTTACATCATATGATTTATTTAATCCAACAAATAAAAGAACAATTTCTTTTTTAGGTAAAATTATTTTATTTATGAAATTTAAAGAACAAGAAAAAGAAGCTTTTAAAAAAATGAAAGAACAATATAAAGATTCATTTACTCAATTAAATGAATCGAATAATGAATTAAATAAATTAAAAGAAGAATTAGAAAAAATTGAAAAAAGAAAAGAAAAAGAAGGAAATAATTTGATGAAAATAAATGAAGAAATAAAAAAAATACAAGCTGAAAAAAGAGAAATTCAAATTCAAATTGATTCAAATGAACAAGTAATATCAACTTTAAATTTAAATTCAAAAGAATATGATAATAAATTAAATATAAATTTAAATTTAGTTAAAAATATTAATGAAAAAATTAAAAATTTGTCATTTAAAATTGTCTCATCTCCAGATAAAATTGAAGCTTTAGTAAAACAAACTGAAGATTTAATTGAATTATTAAAAAATGATTTAAATGATATATCAAATAATTTAAATAATTTAAATTTATTGAATTCAAATTTTACTGAATTAATCAAAGGAGTAAATTATTGTTATTCTGTTTTTGAAGAATTTGGATTAGTTAATCAAAATTTAATTAATTCAAATAATGATATTATTTCAAAAAAAGAATTAATTGTTCAGAAAAATTTGGAATTTGAAAAAATAAATTATGAAATTGGACAATTGAATAAAAAAAATAATGAAATTAAACAAGTCATTGATGAAGGAAATAAAAATACAATGGAAAACCAAACTAAGAAAAAAAATGAATTAAATAATATAAAACAAAGGGTAAATGAATTAAATAATAAAGTAAGTAAATTAGAAAGTGACAAACAAAATAATGAAAAAAATTTAATGGATATTGATAGTAATATTGAAGATGTTAAAATTGGTATCAATAATATGAATAAAAATTATCAAGAATATATGACCCAATTATATAATTATGTTTTAAATACTCAATCATATTTAAATAGTATAAGACAAGAAATTTTTGGAAATATAAATATTAACTAAAAAAATTAATTTTTATTTTAAGGATTATTATTTTATATTAAAATATTTTTTAAACTATTCAAATATTAAAATTAAAATTAATAATTTAGTTTTTTATTATTCAATTAAGTTAGAAACTCCTTATAAAATTACCCTTATATTTTTTTATTACATAATATCTATTTTTGATATTCAAAAAATATATTTTCATAAATTAATTCCTAATAATTATTAATTTTCATATTCTATAATAACTTAAATATATTATTTTTTTCTTGTATCTCTTTTATTTAAGTATATTTTTATTTTTTTTTAATTAAATATATATTGGATAAATGTAAAAAATAAAAATTTATTATCATTTTTATATTTCTCTTTTTTTATTGTTTTTATAATTAATATTGAAAATTTTGATTTAATCATTTTTTGTTTTTGATTTTTTAATTTTTTATTTCAGAATTTGGTATGAAAAAATAAATAAATTAAAAATAATTTTTATTTTAAAAATAATCCCAATACATAATTAAATTATCATAAAAAGAACAAGATAAAATATTAATTTTTTCTTCATTTTCTTTTTTCTTAATATCAATCCCATAAACAATAGTTTTATGGAATTTATTTTCTTTTTCAGTAACAGGTAATCTTAATAAATGATTCATATCAAATTGTATATTAACATCCCAAATATTAAATCCTTCATAAGAACAAGCCATAAAAATTAAATTTTTATCTTTTAATTTTTCTTGTCTCATATCCCAAATCATATGATTAGTATTAATTTTTTTAATTTCATTTTTAAATTGTCTTAAATCAATAAAATTAATTTTTTCATCATAAGAACCAGTTAAAAGTATATTTTCATTAAAATTTAATTTAATAATTGAATTAATACTTGAATTATGACTTTTATTTATTGAAATACATTTATGATTTTCTCTAATATCCCATAATTTAAGTAAACAATCTTCACTTCCAGTTAAATATAAATTATCATTAATTATATATATTGACCATAAACCATATTCATGTGATTTTATTTTTGATATTGTTTTATTTTTATTTAAATCTTCATAAAAAGTAAATCCATCATTTGTTCCAAAAAGACATTTATTATTATCTTTATATAATTCAATTAAATCATTTGATATTAATTTATTCTTTTCATAATTTTCTTCATCTAATATATATTTATTTTCTTTTTTATTCTCAAAATCAAATATTGAATATGAATAGTCACTATTGGCGGAAAAAATTTTAGTAAAATTATCATTAAATTTTATATCTAAAATTCCATAATTTAATAATATTGTATTATCTTCTAAAATATTAATTTTCCCTTCATTATTAATATTAAAAAAAAAAAGACCACCTGTTTTAATTTGTGTTTCTTTATTTAAATGATAACCTGCAGAAACTGCATTAATTAAAGGATTATTTTCATTAAAAAAGAATTTAATTCTATCAATATTTTGAATACAAGTATATTTACTTAAAATATTATAATTATAATTTTTATCATGAATATAATTTTCCATTATTTAATGGAATAATATATAAATAAAAATAATGAAATAAAGATTTATAATAAATATTTTAAAAAATAATTTTAATTATTAATTATTTATTATTTAATGTTAATTTTCCATTTAAAAGATCAATTTCTCTTTCTTCTATTCTTTCAAAATTTCCTTCTTTATTAGATGAAAAAGTTTTTGATGTAAAACTATTATTTCTATGAACTTTAGAGAAAGGATTAACAATATTATTTTCTTTTTTATTTTCAAAGAAATTTTCTTCAGGTCCTTTTTGAATTTCAAAATCATCAATAATAACATCTTCAATAATACTATTAAAAATAATACTTTGACTTTTTATAATTTCATTTTCATAAGGAATAATAAAATCAAAAGATAATTTTTTCATATAAAAATATAATATAGAATTCCAAAATAAATTTTTGTGTTTAGAATGAAAATTTGGAACATCAAAATATAATTTATTAACAATAAAATTATTTCTTAAAGATTCATATAATTCTAAAGGAGTTAATAAATCAAACCATTCAAGTTTATCATCATTAATTTGTACTTTAATTTGTGGTATAATTTCTGTTTGACATTTTTTACATATTTGTTTTAATCCTTTACCAATATTTTTTTCAAAAATTAATGAAAAATTAACTTCATTTAATTCATTACAACTACTACATTTAACTTCAGTACTAAAGGAAATTGTTTCATTTCCTTTTGTTTTATATAAACTTCTCTTTAATTCAGATGAATCATTTAAAATTGAATCTCTTTCTTCATTTTCTTTAATTAATATATTTCTTAAATTAAGAGAATATGTTCTTTTTGCTTTTATTATATTAAAAACTGAAGTAAATTTATCTGCTAAAATAGAAGAAATTAAATATTTATTTTTTAAATTTTCATTTTTTACAATTATATTAATATATGATAAAATATTTTCTTCAGAACCTTCTTCGATTATAATATACAATAAAAATATTAAAATTTCATCATTTTTATGTTTTAATAATTCTAATTTATCAATTATTTGATTAAATCTCATATTTTTTTCATATTTATTATTAATATATGTAAATGATAATCCCATTAAAATAAGCCAAGAATAATTAACATAAGTTTCCATATTAATTATACTTGGTTTAAATAAATCAAATCTATAACCTGTATTATAATATATTTCACTATATTTTGGAGAATTCAAAATTTTATATATTTCATTTTTAATTAATCCAATAAAATCTCCTTGTAAAGGTAATACCCTATCATACATTTTTTCTTGATAATCTTCTCCAAAAAATATTTCATCATTTAATAATTTAGGAAAAATTGGATATTCAATATTAATTTTATCTTCATTTGGTAAATTATATATTTTTTGATAATATAATAAAGCATTTTTCATTCTTTTATTTTCTGATAGTTCTACAGTTTCATTTGTTGAAAAATAATTTTCAAATTTAATTAGATAATTTTTTTCCTTTGTAAAACCTTTTTTAATATAAGGTGTATCTATATTATTTCCAAATACACTCCTATTTCTTTTTTCTATTATTCTCTCATCAAAATATAATATTTCTATTTTATCTTCTAAATTTTTTGGATATATTTTTTTTATTATGAAATTTTTAAACATATTTGTTTGAAAAAAATGTTTGTAAAAGTTATGATCACTTGGTGATAATTCTAATAAATAATCATTAACATTGAAAATTGTTTCTATATCAATAAATAATTTATTTTGAAGATGTAAATTTAATATATTTAATGATTTATTATTATTATATTTAACATGTTTTTGATAATTTAATAAAATTGACATTAGGAAATAAAAAAAAAATTCCTTTATCTTTAAATTAAATTTAGTTTTATATTCATTTTGAATTTTATTATCTAATATATTTTTTAAATATTTTCCTAAATTTTCGAATAATTTTTTTTTATAATGTAAAGGTAAATCGATTTTTGATATATCTTTAATGATTTCAGTTTTAGATAAATCAATTGAATTAAAATTATTATCATGATGTTTAATTTCAATTGATTCTTTATCAATATCAAAAATAACAATTTCTTTATCAATTTCTAAATCATAATCATGGAAAAAATTAACATAATAACTTTTATTTATACCAAACATAAATGAATCATAATTTCCTATAAAATTATAACAATTGACAGGTAAAATTGCAATATTACAATTACAATATTTAAAAGGATAAATTATATCTTGTAAACTAAAAAAACAAGTAGTTAATTTTTTTTTATTTTCAGAAAAAATTAAAATAGGAAATTCAAGTAAAACATATTTGAATATATTTAAAATATTATTTATTTTAAAATTTTTTAATTCAAATAATATATTTAATTCAATTGAATTATATGGTAATTGATTAATTGGAAGTTTTCTAAAAGTAATATCAGTATTAAATAAAGTAATTGTAAAAGAAAATAATCCTCTAGGAATTAATGGAAGTTTAAAAAAAAGATTTTCAATTAATTTTTCAATTGGTTCAGTAATTGCTTTATGTTCAATAGTATAATTTTCATATAATATCAATAATATTTTCATAAATTCTTTAGGAAAAAATAAAACAGAAGAAAAACAAATAACTTTTGGAACATAATATTTTTCATATTCAGTTATACTTTGATTTAAATTTAATGAATTTATTGAACTATTGCTATTTGAAGCAACCATAAAAGGTGATTTTTCATTAACAGTTATTATTTGTTTTGATGAATATTCATTATTTTCTGAAAATGTATTATAACTTTCTTTTATTTCATAATATTTTTCTAAACATTCATAAAATAATAAACAAGTAAAATAAATTTTAGGATAAAATTCATTTGTTAAATTATCTAAAGCAAAGTAAAAATGCTCAATTTGTGGTTTTTCAATAGAATTTCTAATATAAAATCCATTTGGAAAACAATGTCTTATTATTATGTTATTTGAAATTGGATTTGTATAATCATATATAGGGAATTTACTTAAAATTGTTGGGGCAAATTTTTCATATTGATTTATTGTTTTAATATTATTATATAATGATTCATCAAATGCCAAATCAGTCCCTAAACCAATAATAAAAAAATTTTGAATTAAAAAATTATTTAATTGATTCTCTCCTGATGTGCTTTTTTTAAGCATTTAAATTTTTTTTATTCTTTTTAATTAAATTATTTATATAAATTAATGTTAATTTATTAATTAAAATTTTAATTGAAAATTTAATATTTATTAAGAAATGAGTTCTCTTCCTGTTTCTGTAAGAAATAAATCATCAAAATTTACTTTAACAAAAAAAGAATTTTATGAAAATATAAATAAAATTGGTAATAATGCAATTGTTATTAAAAATAATATTGGTATTAATTTTCAAAGTGAATTTTCACAATACAAAAAACAAGTGAAAAAAAATAATAAAAATAAAACCCAAAATTCTAACCATTATAGTTTAAAAGTAAATAATAATACTTTAGATAAATCCAAAAAAAATTTTAAATCAATTAATACAGATTTTTTCAATTTATTTTATCAATTTGATTTATTAAAAAAAAATAAGACATCAAATAAAACAACGATTGAAGTATCTTTAAAAGAAAAAAAATCAAAAAAAATTTATGTTCCAAGTTTTTCTAATTCTAAAAGTAAAGGTAAAAGTAATAATAAAAAGAATCATAATAAATCAAAACCATTTAAAAAAAATTCAAAAAATAAAAATTTAAAAATTAATTCAAATTTAAGATATGAACCTTTACATTCAAATGAAAAAAATAACACAATAAGTAATATAAATAATTTGCAAAGGAATATTATTTTAAAAAATTATTCTAAAAATAAAAAATTTAATAATGATAATATTAAAAAAAATTATAATATTCTAAAAAAAAATTTTAAAACTTTTAATCCATTTCATATTAAATTTGTAAAACCAATAAATACAATAAATAAAAATAAAGTTAAACAATCAAATATTACAACATATCAAATTAATTATTCAAAATTAATTCCAAATAGAATTCATTTATTACATAATAATATTAATAAAACACAAGAAATTCAAAATACAGCTAAAACAATTCAACACAGTAAAAATAATAAAAATATAAATTCAAATAAAGAAAGTAAAAATAATATTAGTATAAATAATAAAAATAATCAATTAAATGAAAAAGAAATAATAAATAATAATAATACAAATATTTTAATAAATCAAAACAAATCTTTTAAAGAAAAAGATATAAATATAAATCAAAACTTAGATAAATTATTAAAAGAAGAATTAGAATCTTTAGAAATAAATCAAAATATTAGTAATATAGATTTATTTGATGAAAGAGAAAATTATTTTAATGATGATGATGATATAGAAAGTGATAATAGTGGAGTTTTAGCATATGATGAAGTTAGAGATATTATTGTTTATTATGATATGGGAGATTTACAAAAGAATCAAAATTATTTATTTGAGACAGATGATTATAAAATATTTTTAAATAAGAAAAAAGATAAGTATTTAAATTTTTTTTGTAAAATCTCTGAAAATAATAATAATAGGATTATAAAAGTTAATGATAATAAAAAGCAAACCCCTCCAACTAATGATACTAATAAAACTAAAAAAACTTTTATAAATGAAATTAAGAATGATAACTAAATCTTATTTAGTTAGAATTTTTTAATAATTAAATTTACCTTAATTTTTACTTAATATATAAATAAATTAAATTTTTAGAGAATTATTATCATAGATAAAAAATAAATTCAGAATGTCATATTCACTAATAGGAAAAATTTATAATAAATTATTATCAAAAAAAAAATTATATTCTCCTTTTTGTAAACAAACAACTTTTTCATATGATTATTATTTAGATGAAGATGGAAATTCTTTAATAAATAAAGGTATAAATGTTGAAATAAATAAACAAAAATTAAAAGATTTTTTAATTGAATTATCAAAAAGTGATGAAGAAAGAAATATAGAAAGAAAAAAATTATTAAACAAATTAACAGGAGATAAAAATATATATTTATTTGAAAAAAAAAACAATAGATATATTGAAATTAGAAATTTAAGAATAAAGAATATTTTAAAACAAAGATATGATGAAAAGATAAATAATGTCAATTATAAACCAAATTATCAAGCAATTTATCCTAGTATTCATATGACAATATTTCCAAAAAGTTTTGAAAAAGTGTATAATACTAAAATTAATAATCTATATGATAATACTAATAAAACAAAAATAAATTGTCCTAAAAACCTGAAAAAATATCATATTAATTCTTATAACAATGAACTAGTTCCTATTGAGGTAAAAAATAAATTTATTTCTTTAAAAAAAAATATTAAAGATAATATTTATATTAACAATAAAAATTTTAATAGTAATATCAGTAAAGATAATATTATTGATAATGAAAATTTTTTAAGAAATAAAAGTTTAAAAATAATAAATAAAAATACTGAAAATAAATATAAAAACCAAAATAAATATAATTTAATTCTACAAAAACAATCAAAATCATCTTCAACTATATTTAAAACTAAAAAGTCAATTAAGTTTAAACCACTAGAAGCTTTTTATTCATATTCACCTAATTATGATTATATAAAGGAAGATACTACAAAATCATATGTTCATTATAATAGAGAACTAGAAAAAGATATAAGACATAAAAAAATTACAATGACAAAGAAAAAAATATATAATATTAAATTATTAAATTCTTTTTTTAATGAATATGAAGTAATAAATATTTGTAA
>JAEEGL015776197.1_pt1 | contig 13958 bp, 18 predicted proteins | sample 9134231 | NCBI WGS metagenome assembly JAEEGL01 (sample SAMN16246548, study PRJNA631951) | gut metagenome | biome: gut microbiome; feature: rumen; material: fiber-attached | host: Bos | place: Iran: Karaj | collected 2018-10
AGCGATTGACAGGCTGAATCCGGAAAGAGAAAAGGACATAGTTGGATCCTACATAATAAACGGAAGACCAATGCTGGGGAATTCCTGCACACATCATAACTGTGTAAATACTACAATATTAAAATATTCGGATAAGCTGAAGAAGATGCCCCTTGACAGGCAGTGTACTGCTTACAGGGGAATGACTTTTCTTAAAGAACTTTCGGATAATGGTATACCCTATACTGAACGAGCAGCGGCAATCAATGACATAGCAGATTTTGGAAAAATCGGGTGAGACGGAATGTGCATGGAAAGCCCATGACGGACAGCAGGCGGAATACCAGGGAGGGGAATTGATGTGAAAGAATTTGAAAGTATTGTGATAGGAAAGAGCAGTATACCGGCACTTGTTATCACAATCATCCTGATGATTGCGATGACTGCAGGTTGCTGCATTTATTGGATATTGAAAAATAGGCAGAAGACTAATATCAGTTATCTGATAGCAGGAGCTGTCGGCTTTATGATTTCTGCGCGTGTCCTGGAGCTGGGAGTGCATTATTTTTGCATCATAATGGATAACCCTGTTTCAAGGTTTATCACAGGAAGTATTGCCGCATACGTACTTTACGGAGTCACGATGGCAGGTGTCTTTGAGGAGTGCGGAAGGCATATCGTGCTCAAATATATCATGAAAAAGAACCGTACCCGTGAAAACGCAGTTTTGTATGGCATAGGTCATGGCGGCATAGAGATATTGGGAGTTATTCTGCCTTCAATCATTACCTGTCTTGTTGTTGCGATCATGTTCACCAGTGGACCTTTAGATGCAGCGCTGAGTGCATTAAATATCACAGAAGAAACCGCTGCAGCTGCGCTTCCTACAGTTAGGACAGCTGCGGCCTTTGACTACGGAATGATGGCAATGAATGTCATTGAGAGACTGCTTGCGATGCTTTTGCACATTTCGCTTACGGTCATTGTGTTTTACGGTGTGATCAGCGGAGAAAAGAGATATCTGCCATTGGCAATTCTCATCCATATGCTGATGGATACGTTTGCAGCACTATATCAAAGGAGCGTTGTTCCGCTTTGGTCATCAGAAGTCTGGGCTGCATTCTGGGCTGTGGTAAGTGTAGTTATTGCAGTCAGACTATACAGAAAATTGGCGGAAAGGTGAAGATATACTTCTCTTCACCTTTCTCTTTGCTTTTTATCAGGCATTATTCATGCAATAATTCCTTTTTTACAAAATTGATCAAGGCACGGATCATATCCGGGTTAGCGCGGTAGTATACCTTAGTGTCTACCTTATCCAGGGTCAGCAGATTCTGATCAAGGAGAGCTGAGGTGTGGTGAGATATAGTAGCGGTGGTAAGCCCTAGCATTGAAGCCAGTTGCGCGCCGTATGCAGGCTTGTCCACTGTGACTGATAAAATCTCAAATTTACTCTTATCTGCGAGTAGCTTGAGCATCAGAAGCACCTTGTCTTCATTGAGGGTGGCCTGGCTCTTCTTGAGGTCCTCAATCCTGATGGATGGGTCAAAGATAGCGCCGATGCTGACAATCGCTTTAGAGGCCGTGGAACCTCCATTAAAAGAAAATCCCATTGAAACACTCTTTATGTAAGAAATATAGACATCACATTCCTCAAAATCATTCTCGGATCCGGAATCAGCATAGAATTCCTTCATAATATATCTTGCCATTGATGTCCCGTTAAGGAGACTCTCGAAGTGCTCAGCTACACGTTTTCCCTTGGCAATAAGTTTTTTTTCAAATTTCTTAATGACCCTGGCTGAACGCTCCATCAGGGAAGCAAACTTCTCACAGTACTCCTTATGATGAATATAAAGCTTTTGCAGGTGCAGCTTTTCAGCATCAGAAAAATCCATCTGCTGTATCAGATCAAATATCTCCAGGGCGGATATTTCGCCTTCAGCCCCCTCATCAACAGTACGGGCGCCAAAGGCCTTAATCTCATCATAGAAATTCCTGGAGTATTCAGCTTCGGAGAGATCTTTAAGCTCAGCATAATATTCTGAGACAGAGATCTCCCGTTGTGTGCCTTTTCCTGCCAGCATCATAACATTGGCAAAAGAGACTACGTTGTCGCTAAGCTTATTCATGCCGCAGAAAAAGCGAATATCATCAGAATCCTTGGAAAACTCTGCTCTGGCAGCGTCTTCGATCTCCTGGAGCAGTTCCACATACTTTTTTGCTTCCTCATCCGGTGTGATGCCATATCTTGCGGCAATCCTGTTCATATATTCTGTTTCAAAGCCTGCCGGCTCAGCGATCATATTAAGTAATGTAATGCTCTCAGGTACGTACTGTACTTCTAAATGAAACTGATTCATGCTGCCTCCCTGGTATCTGCTTTATCCGGAGTTTCCTGTTCATCAAGACTACCTTTTGCAATAAGAATGATGCAGAACACGATTGCAAAGGCCCCGGCGCCAAGAAATATCTGTGCCACATTTGTGAACTTAAGCAGTCCACTGATAAGTCCTGCAGTTACTGGCATGATGGCTGACCCAAGGGCGCTTCCAATGCTTGATGCTCTTGCAAGATATTCTTTATCAATTATACGATAAGTTTCAACACCAAGGAACATGTTGGCGATTGTTATAAAAAGGCCCAGAATCGCGGTAAGTACAACAAGGAAGCCAAGAGCGACGAAATAACCGGTGTAAAGCGGTGATGCGGCAACGAGGATTAAATATACAGCGGCGATAACAACTGAAACCATTACGAGTACTATTTTTGCATTCAAACGCTTGTAAATCATAGGGAAAACCAATGAACCAACCAGCATGCTGGCAACGAAGGTAGCGCCAAAGGCTGATAAAAAGAACGCATCGCCATGAAGCAGTTCGCTGACCATAGGAGTCTGAAGGCTGTTCAGCGGAACCAGAATTCCGTTTAGGAAAAGAATGATCATGGTGATTGCAACAAGCCTTTTCTTGGCAGCGCAGTATAAAAAACCTTCCTTAAGATCCTTCATGTATGCAGAAACATTGAAACGCTCTGCGTTTTTGTTGCTGTCATCCTTAAGCTTCATGGAGAAGATGATAAGAGCTGAAAGTATAAAGGTCATCATGTCAACGTAGATGGCACCCGAGCTGCCGATAAGAGCGATTATTACGGCGGCAACGGCTGAACCTACAAGTTCAACGATACCGGAAGCAGCTTTGCTGACAGACATGGCTTCGCCATAGAGATGTTCGGGAACAATCTGTGGGAAAAGAGCTGTTCCTGCAGGAACCCTGAAGGCCTCTGCACTGGAGATCACAAGGCTCAGTACCGCGATCATCGGTGCATTCAGAAATCCCATGAGAAGTCCTGTTGCAAGAAGTCCTACACATATAGCTCTGATAAGATCTGTGATCACCATGATCAGCTTCTTGTTCTTTCGCTCAACCCAGGGACCTGCCAGGGGAGTCAGGATAATTGTAGGGATGCGGTTCAGGGCATAAATAAGAGCTGACCAGCTGGCCTGACCTGTGATTTCATATACGATCCATGAAGATGCGATGGCATCCACTGAATCACCGAAGCGGTTGATGAGCTCTGCTGATAAGTCCTTGCGATAGTTTCTGTTCTGGAATAATTCACGAATCTCTGCTTTCATATGGGTTCTCCTGGGTTAGATATTTGTCTAATTGGTATTTGATAAATATAAAATATCATAGCATTAGATATTTGTCAAATGTAAATATTAGATATTTATCTAGCAACCTATGACTTGCCATACACTATTTCAATGCAAACACTTGCCGTCAGGTTGATTTGTTCTTTTTTTATAATGAAAATCAACGTAAAATGGTAGAATAGTACAAGATGAAACAGTGGCTTGCAGAAGTCTGATCAAGACTGAACAGAAAGGGATATCATGTATGGTCAGTTATAGGGGACAGTCGGAAAACGCAGGAATGAGCAGGAGGTAAAAATGAAATTAGAGGATTTTGTCTGGACAAGAGAGCCGGCCGAATGTGTTATTGATGGAGATATATTGCGAGTAACCACATCGCCGCACACAGATCTGTGGCAGAGAACATACTATCATTTCCGTAATGATAATGCTCCGGTTTTTCAAATAGAAACAGAAGAAACGTACTTCAGCTTTGTTGTGAAAACATCTTTTGAAGAAAGCCATCACAGATTTGACCAGTGTGGGGTTGTTATGTATCTGGACAGTGATAACTGGCTCAAGGGTTCAATTGAATATGAGAATGAAGAGTTTCAGCATCTTGGGAGTGTTGTAACGAATCATGGTTACTCTGACTGGGCAACAACTGAGATCCCTGCAAGTGTTAAGCAGATGTGGTACAGATTAAGCAGGAGAGAAGATGATTATTGCATCGAGTGTTCTGAGGATGGGGCAAAATGGAAGCAGATGAGAGTATGCCATATGCATGAAGGAGCCGGAAAGATCAGATTTGGTATATATGCATGTTCACCGGAAGACAGCTCTTTTACCGCAGAATTCAGTGAATTGGAGCTGACGGAATGTGCATGGAAGGCCCATGTTGGACAGCAGGCAGATTACTAAGGAGAAGATTATGAGCAGGTTAAAGGAACTGAGAGCATACGTAGATAAAAAGCTGAATAAGATTGATGATGAGGATAAGCGGATAAGTGCAACTGCCCATCTTTACGGCGTTTCTCTGGCAGCACAGATGCTTGCCAGAAAGAGAGGCCTTGATCCTGAGCTGGCAGCTATGGCAGGAATGCTTCACGACATGCATGCCTATAAGACCGGCTCATATGATGATCATGCACATCTTGGCGCAGAGCTTGCGAGAAAAATACTTGGGAAGCTGGAGCTTACAACGCCTGAAGAGACTGATATCATCTGTTCAGCAATATATCATCATGATGATAAGGCGGCCATAGACAGTCCTATGGATGAGCTTCTTAAGGATGCAGATGTCATTGATCATTGCTTCAAGGATGCTTCCAAGCCTGTAAAGGAAAAAGAGCAAAAGAGATATGACGATCTGTGCAAGGAACTTGGGTTATGCTAGATGATGGAAGCGATAGATTATCTCCTTGAAAGCCCGGTTTTTGGCCTGACATGGGATATCGGTCATTCTAAAGCTACCGGTGAGAAAGACGTTCCGTATCTGACAGAACACCAAGACCGATTGATTCATTTCCATATTCATGATGGCTCTGAAAAAACTGCGAAGAATCATTTAGCGCTTGGCGATGGAGAAATCAACCTGGTTTCCAGACTTGAACTTGCAAAGAGTAGAAATGCAAGGTGTGTTTTGGAAACGAAAACTATTGAAGCACTTAAGAAATCCGTAGAATGGCTGAAGGAAACTCCGTTCTGTACAGCCCATCCTATGATATTTATGGAAAATCTTTGATCAAAAAAAGCAGGCTTGAAATCATGATATATATTGGATGTCACTTAACAGTTACAAATGGATATGAGGCTATGGGCCATCAGATGATGGATTTTGGCGGGAATACTTTTGCCTGGTTTACCAGAAATCCCAGAGGTGGGAAAACAAAGGAGATTAACCCTGCGGATGTGAATTCTCTTTCTAAGATCCTTCAGGAAAACAGATTCGGAAAACTCGTGGCTCATGGAAGCTATACCATGAATCTGTGCTCGTCCAATCCTGAAACGCGGGATAATGGGATTGATATGCTAAAGAAAGACCTGGAAAAAATGGAATCACTTCCGGGACAGTATTATAATTTTCATCCGGGATCACATACCGGTCAGGGAGCAGATGCAGGTATAGAGCAGATAGCTGAAGGCCTGAATAAAGCTCTTTTCCCGGAGATGAACACAACCGTACTCCTGGAAACGATGGCAGGAAAAGGGTCGGAAGTTGGTAGAAGCTTTGAGGAACTAAGGGCTATAATCGACAGAGTGGACCTGAATGATAAGTTGGGAGTGTGCTTCGACACATGCCATACCTGGGATGCAGGCTACGATATTGTAAATGATCTGGATGGAGTTCTGGAACAGTTTGACAGGATCATAGGGCTGGAAAGGCTTAAGGCAGTCCATTTCAATGATAGTAAGAATGTCTGCGGCGCTGCCAAGGACCGACATGAAAAGCTTGGGCAGGGATTCATTGGTATGGACGCCATGAAGAAAATAGCAATGCATCCGGTATTCGATGGACTCCCCTTTATCCTTGAAACACCAAATGACGATGAGGGGTACATCCAGGAGATTGCTATAGTGAAGAGCTGGTTTAAGTAAGTGGTCCGAATCACAAAGATTTTGAGAAAATGGAAAAAAGTTTGAATGAAATGTGCTAAGGGGATTAGCTATGAATATCGTTTATAAGAAACTCACTGAAGCTGAGCTTGATGCTTTCATCGGACTGAGAATATCACAGCTTACTGAGGAATATACAGTTGCAGGAAAGGCTGTGCCGGAAGACGTGGATCTAGAGCCGGCTCTGAAAGATTTCTATCACAGGCATATGGCGGATGGTACATTCATTTCATGGCTTGCAATGGATGGGAATAAGATCATAGGGACCAGTGGAATGTCCTTTGTGGAGAAACCACCGTATTTTACCTGTCCTACAGGCAGACTGGGACTGCTCTCCAGCATGTATACGGATCCTGACTACAGGAGAATGGGAATCGCCAAAGAATTGCTTAACAGAGTTGTCAATGAAGCAAGATCCTATGGGTGTGGAGCTGTACATATCACAGCTTCAGACATGGGCGTAAAGCTATATACAGCTTACGGTTTTAAGCATAATGGAAACTTTATGCAATATACACTCTAGAGAGCAGGCCAAAGATCATGATTCGTTAACAAGCTTCCCTGTCATGTGTTCAGGTGTCAGTTCAAGACACTGGACCCGTGGCAGGGCATTTTTTAACTCTTTCTGAAGGTATTCCTCATCATCGGTAAACTTACGACAAAGGCGGGTACAGATCTCTTTTGCCTTCTCAGGATCCTCCACCAGCTTCATACGGCCAAAGATTATGACACTGTTAATGTTGAGCGCCCACTCGCCATCCTTGCGATATCCTTCATCATATACGCAGTAGCTTACCTTGTCACAGGCCTTTATGGAATCAAGCTTGTGCCCCTCCTTGGCACCATGGAAGTAGAGCTTGCCGTCTTCCTCGCAGTACCAGTGATCCATTGGCATACCATATGGATAGCCATCATCTCCAAGAACAGATAAAACGCCTCTTGGCTGGTTTTTCAAAATCTCAATACATTTTTCCTCAGATATCTGCTGAGCGAATCTTCTCATTTTTCTGAACATATCGCTATAACCTCATTCCTTTGCAAGTAATTTCAGTCCGATTATTCCGACTAATATAAGGATAACACAGATGACCTGCGGGATTGACAGTTTTTCCCGGAAAAGAAATATACCAAGAATCGAAGTTCCGACGATCCCCATCCCGGTCCACATGGCATAAGCCGTGCCAAGAGGCAGGTTCCTGAGCGCCAGCGACAAGAAGATGGCACTGGCTATGTAGCCAACTGCTGTAATGGCAGATGGCAAAAGAACTGTGAAACCATTTGAATATTTCATGGCGATTGCCCAGCCTATTTCAAAAAGACCGGCGAGTAACAAAATGATCCACTGCATTAGAAAATCCTCCATAGGTCTGAAATCAAGATTCCTGACTTTCGCGGCATTCGTCAAATGACCATGCAGGCATTGACGCGTTCCTCATTGCTCGCGAATAAAAAATCGCCATTCCCCTATCTGCTAAGACCTGACGATAGAGAAATGACGTTGTTCCAGTTACTCGGTAGCAACTGGCGTCGTTTGAATTTAGTTAAGTATCATTGTAATCGAAACAGTTTTTTTGTCAACAGGATAGAGAACTGCAATATATTTAACTCATTTTTTGGCATATTCAATAGGAACAGTAGGAGTTCCCGGGACAGCCACAATCACAGCAACAGCTCTTTTCGCGGCAGCAGGACTTCCTGTTGAGATGATAGTTCTTTTCTCACCTATCTCATCAATCGTAGATATGGCCAGAACTGCAACTAATGTAGTCGGAGCAGCTACTGCAACAGTTCTTACAGCCAAGACGGAAGGACTTCTTGATCATGAAGTTTATAACGCAAAGGTGTCAGAAAAAGCGTCTGAATCTAAAGAAGCATCTGCAGCTTGAAAATAATAATAAATGAGGGAAGCAGGGCAGTCAGAATTCCTGGAAAGGATTATGGCTGTCCTTTCTTGTGGATGAGAAGACTGTTAATGAAAAAGATCGCTTGAAATCGCGGGCAAACGTGATACAATTACATTGTGTAAAATGCAATATTTCAAAGAAATCTTTTGGTTATAGATATTGCAGTCAGATGTTGCTTTAAAACTGAATTTGGGAATTCAAGGAGAATCGCAGAGTCAGATGGAGGTCACGAAAATGAAGGAAAAAATCAATGTAACTGATTATGCCAACCTTATCACAAAGGCACTTCCAAAAGGAATCCTGTTAAATACGTTTGCTGATGACAGGTTTAATTCGATGGTAATAGGCTGGGGACATCTTGGAACCCTGTGGAACAAGCCTACTTTCCATGTGTATGTCCGCCAGGGAAGATTTACCAAGGGACAGCTCGATAAGGCAGGTGAGTTTACGATCAGCGTTCCGCTTGATAATCCGGATCCTCAGATAAACAAGATCTGCGGATGGCAATCAGGCTTTAATATCGACAAGGTAAAAGAGGCGGGACTTGAGCTTGTAGATGCTGATACCATCAAAACTCCAGGTGTAAAGCAGTATCCTCTGACTATCGAGTGCAGGGTGCTTTATGCACAGGATCAGGACCTTTCAAAGATCCCTGAAGATATCAGAGAAAAGACTTATCCCCAGGATGTGGATGGGACATATCCCATGGCCAACAGGGATTTCCACACAATGTATGTTGGCGAGATAGTTGATGCATATATCATAAAATAAGAGAGGAACAGCGCATATGTTAAAAGTATATGGAAGTGAATTGTGCCCGGACTGCATTGAGTGCAAGTATAATCTGGACAGAAACAACATCGAGTATGACAATATCGACATCACAAAGAACCTTAAGAGCCTGAAGGAGTTCCTTAAACTCCGCGACAGGAACGAGACTTTTGATGACGCCAAGGACAATGGATATATTGGAATCCCTGCACTTGTGACCGATGATGGAAAGCTCACTCTGGATTGGGAAAGCTTTTTTACCCAGCAGGGAATCGAGGTTGTTCATCCCGGGGATGCAGGAGCAGCCTGTGGTATAGACGGCAAGGGATGCTGATGTGGTAACGGAGGGAATGCTGAGAGAAGATGGATTTTAAAAATATAGTGATAATCGGAGCCGGTGCAGTGGGATGTTATATGCTGTGGGGGCTTTCAAATAAAGAAGACATAAAGATTTCAGTGATCGCTTCGGGACCGCGTAAAGAGAGAATTGAGACTGATGGGTTTATCATCAATGATAGGCTGTTCAGACCTTTAGTCAAAACTCCGGCAGAAGCACATGGGGCAGATCTGGTCATTGTCGCTGTAAAATATAATGCCCTGCAGTCGGCAGTTGCAGATATAAAAGAAATCGTTGATGAGCACACAGTAGTGATGAGCCTCATGAATGGTGTGGACAGCGAGGATGTCATAGCATCAGCAATCGGAGATGCTCACATTGTGCCGTCTCTTATAAAAGTTGCCTCGGAAAGAAAACAGAACAGCATCCGCTTTGATCCGGAAACCACGATAGTAATCATATATGGAGAAAGAGATGGAAAGCGGTCTGACAGGACTGCTGCTATAGGAAAACTGTTTGAAGGAACAGGGCTCAACTATAGGGAGACGGATGTGATCCTGTCAGAGATATGGAGTAAGTTCAGATTGAACGTCGGGAACAATCTTCCTCAGGCTATGCTCGGGGTGGGCGTAGGAGCCTATGGCGACAGTGAACATGTGGCTGCGCTCAGGGAAGGACTTGTGAAAGAACTTGATGCGATAGCGCAGGCTAAGGGGATTGATATGTCTTTGGCGGATCCCACATCCACCAGAGGTAGCAAGGTCTTTAAGCGGGCAAGATATTCGACTCTTCAGGACCTGGACGCAAAGCGCCACACGGAAATTGACATGTTTTCAGGTGCAATTATCCGTATGGGAAAAGAGCTTGGCATCCCTACACCCTGCAATGAATTTACATTCCATATGATAAAGGCATTGGAAGAAAAGAATGATGGGTGTTTTGATTATGAATGATGCATCCGGCAACAGATGAATCAATATATAATTTGGTTTTCCCTTTACAAAAGAATAACTTTTGTGGAGCGCTGCTTCCGGTATTCATACCGGGGTGGCGCTTCTTTTAATCTCTTTTGATGTTCCCACTCCTTGGGATCATCATAATGCAGAACACATTTTCTTCAAAATGTTTTAAGGTAGTTTTTAGGTTCGGATAATATCATGAATACATCAAGAAGAACAAAACACTTCTTGAACCCCACACACTTTTTTTCATAACACACAAAGGCTGTGCCACATTGTTCACAGCCTTCCTCCCTCCAATAACCCTGATACTTAATGGGGATTTACCATAGATGGACTCTGACGACTCCTATAGCGCCGGAGTCTTTTTTTGCATATAATTAGGGGAGAATGGCAAGCATTGTAAGATAGTAATGAAATTGATTTGAGATTGGAGGGAAAGCGATGATAAAAATTTACGGAATGCCTACATGTCCCTACTGCGACTTCATTCATGAGCAGATAGCAGGGCGGGAAAATGAATTTCAGTACATCAATATCGGTGAGAACATCAGAAACATGAGTGTTTTTACCAGACTTCGTGATACCAATCCGGCCTTCAATCATTCCAAGGAAATTGGTGATGTTGGCATACCGGCCTTTGTACTTGAAGATGGCAGTATAACACTAGATCCTGCGGTTGTGGGACTTATTGAGTATGGAACACCTGATGCCTGTTCTATAGAAGACCATAAAAGCGGAAGAAAGGGCTGTTAAGCCTATAAGCTTTACTGCAAATGGTCGTCAATTGTAAAAAGAATAATGTCAATAAAAATTGACATTTAATCTCCTTGTGTATATGATTATATACATAAGGAGATTGCTTTATGCCTAAAAAATCAACAGTTCTTTTACCGGAAACAATAGATATCCTGTCACAAATGGGATTGCAGATCAAATATGCAAGGCTCAGAAGAAAACTTAAGTCGGAGCTGGTGGCTGAGAGGGCGGGGATAAGCCGCGCGACTCTTGTCGCTATAGAGAAGGGAGCACCTTCCGTTGCTATCGGATGTTATGCGGCTGTTTTGCATGCCTTAAATTACATGGATAAAGATCTACTCCTTGTTGCAAAAGATGATGAGTTAGGACGAAAACTTCAGGATCTTGAGCTCCCTGTGAGGAGCAGGGCAAGGAAGGAAAAGAGTAATGAATAAGGAAAAAGAAATATTTGTATATGCAGACTTTCTTTATCATGATTGTGAGCCTGTTGGGACAATATATGTTTCCGAAAGCAGAGGAAGGGAAACGTATGCGTTTGAATACGAATCTTCATGGCTGAAAACATCTGAGCAATTTCTGGATCCGGATTTGCAACTCTATGCCGGAAGACAGTATGCACGTGATGATAAAAAGATATTTGGAGTATTTGCTGATTCATGTCCTGACAGGTGGGGGCGCCTCTTAATGAAGCGTAGGGAAGAGATCAGGGCCAAAGCTGCAGGTGAAAGGCCCAAAAAACTTTTGGAAAGTGATTTTTTGACGGGGGTTTATGATGAGGCCAGAATGGGTGGACTTCGTTTTAAGACTCTTCGTGATGGTGATTTTATTTCAAGTAACAGAGAATATGCTACTCCTCCATGGACATCCCTGAGAGAACTTGAGCAGGCGTCAATTGAATTTGAAAATGAAGATGACAGTCTAAACGAGAAATGGATAAAACAGCTAATCGCGCCGGGATCATCTCTTGGTGGTGCAAGACCTAAGGCATCAGTAATAGCGCCTGACGGCAGTCTATGGATTGCAAAATTTCCATCAAGACATGATGATTTTAATTCTGGTGCATGGGAAATGGTTGTTCATGAACTTGCCAAAAAATGTGGTATTAGTGTTCCTGAAGCCAGACTCGAGAAGTTTTCAAAGCTTGGTTCTACATATCTTGTTAAGCGGTTTGACAGGGAAGGAACCCGTAGAGTTCATTTTTCTTCAGCAATGACTATGCTTGGTAAGGTTGATGGAGAGAATCGGACAGAAGGCAGTAGTTATTTGGAAATTGTATCCTTTTTAAAGGCTAATGGCGCAGCTCCCAAAAGAGATCTGGAGGAATTATGGAAACGAATAGTTTTCAGTATAGCTGTATCTAATACAGATGATCATTTCAGGAATCACGGGTTTTTGCTTACTGAAAATGGATGGACGTTGTCTCCTATGTATGATGTAAATCCGGATGTATACGGAGAGTATCTTTCACTTAATGTTGATGATAATGATTCTATTTTAGATTTTGAATTGCCTAAGGATGCGGCTTCGTACTATGGATTGTCAATAAAGCAGGCGGAGCAGGGAATAGCTGAGATTAGGTCTATGGTAGAAAAGAACTGGGAGATATTGGCAAAAGAATTTGGTATTTCGAGGAATGAGATTGAAAGAATGAGCCCGGCATTTAGGGGGTGAAGGCAAAATACAGGTCCACTGTGCTTTCCTTTCCAGAAAAATCGATTTTAATCAGGACAGGAGGATTTTTTATGAGTAAAAAGATTGTAGTAGTAAATGCGGGACCAAGAAAAGGATGGAACACTGATACAATTCTTACACAGGCTTCAAAAGGAGCCGAAAGTGCAGGCGCTGAGATTGTACGTTTTGATCTCTTCGGTCTTGATAAGTATACGGGGTGCATTTCCTGTTTTGGCTGCAAGAAGGAGCAGTTCAAGGGCCACTGCATATGCAGGGACGGGCTTACACAGGTACTTGATGCTATACGTGAATCAGACGGACTGATCATAGGATCCCCTAATTACCTGTCAAATCTTACAGCTTCTTTCAGAGCATTGTACGAGAGATTGATCTTCCAGAATCTGACTTATAACAGAGAGAATCCTTGTTGCAATGATCATCCGATACCGGTTCTGCTGGTAATGACAAGTAATGCTCCGGACTCTATGTATAAAGAGCTTATAGGGGGCTATCAGCAGACATTGAATACTTTTGTTGGGCCTACTGAAGTTCTGATCAGTGGAGATACTTTGCAGCTTAAGGACTATAGCAAGACAGACTGGCCATGGTCAATGTTTGATCCTGAAGCCAAGCAGGAACGACATGATACTGTTTTTCCGGAAGAGTGCAAAAAAGCTTTTGAAATGGGAGCAAAGATGGTTTGAATAAGGGAGATACAAATGAGTTGGGAGAAGATTGATGAGAGTTTTGTTTATTGGCAACAGTCATACATATATGAATGATATGCCGCAGCTTGTCAGCGAGATGATAGAAAGCGCAACCGGTGAAAAATGCCATGTGGTTATGCTGGCGTATTCAGCCAGATCTTTAAAGTGGCATATGGGAGAGGAGTATTTTTCTGAGCGCTTCAATATTCTTCATGGAAAATATGACTACTGTGTTATTCAGGAGCAGGCACATCCTATGACAGATGAGGCAGACACAATTATTTATGCCAAGAGGATCATTGAGCTGTGTAGAAAGGTTGATACTGTGCCGGTCATATTTGAGACCTGGTCAGAGAAAATAAAACCGGAAAATCAGCTGGAAATGAATCGAAGGTATCAGAATCTTTCAAAAGAGCAGGGCGCTTTACTTGCACCGATTGGGGAAGTGTGGAGCGCAGTAATGCAGGAGTTTCAAGGTGTATTTGATGAGGATCTGTACTACAGAGACGGCGAACATGCTTCTGCTGTAGGTGATTACTTAACTGCTATGGTGTTGACGAGAGTAATCACCGGGAAACTTCCCGGGCAGGACTTTTTGAAAGCTTATGATTTTACAAT
>JAEEGL015964352.1_pt1 | contig 13958 bp, 6 predicted proteins | sample 9134231 | NCBI WGS metagenome assembly JAEEGL01 (sample SAMN16246548, study PRJNA631951) | gut metagenome | biome: gut microbiome; feature: rumen; material: fiber-attached | host: Bos | place: Iran: Karaj | collected 2018-10
CCGGTGGCGTTGCTACCTCTGGCCTCGAGATCTGCCAGAACGCTGGTCACATTAACTGGACCGCTCCTGAAGTCGATCAGAAGCTCCACAAGATCATGAACGACATCTATGACATGTGCGTTGAGTACGGCAAACAAGCTGATGGTACCATCAACTACGTGAAGGGTGCCAACATCGCCGGCTTCATGCGCGTTGCCAAGGCTATGCTCGCTCAGGGTATCATCTAATCCCAAAGCTCAAAAGGTTCTTGCAAGGCGGCCGTGAGGCCGCCTTGCTTTTTTTAAGACAAGATTATGAAAGAAACTACACTCTGCTATCTTGAACGCGGCAGCCAGTACCTGATGCTGCACCGCACGAAGAAGGAAAACGATCTCAACCATGATAAATGGCTCGGCGTGGGAGGGCATTTCGAGGAAGGGGAGAGCCCCGAGGACTGCATGCTGCGCGAGGTCTGGGAAGAGACTGGCTATACCGTCACGAAGTGGCGCTACTGTGGCATCGTCACCTTCATCTCCGACCGCTATGAGGCAGAGCACATGCACCTCTTCGTCTGCACCGACTGGAACGGCAAGGAGATCGTCTGCAACGAGGGCGACCTGGAATGGATTGAGAAAAAACGGCTGCTGGAGTTAACGATGTGGGAAGGCGATAAGATCTTCCTCAAACTCATCGACGAGCATGTGCCTTTCTTCTCCCTGAAACTGACCTACGTAGGGGATGAGCTGACCGAGGCGGTGCTCGATGGGAAAACCATAAAATGCTCATAGGATGGTATAAATTTTGCAATTATTTAGTATTTTTGGCAAAATTCTACCGATATGAGAAAGTTCATTCCAATCCTGATTGGTTTCCTCTTCGTGTCCCTGGCACGGACGGGTTACGGACAGGAGAATCTGCTTCAAAACCATCATTGGAATTTTCAAACACAGTCACCGACGATGTTTGTCCCTCCTTGGAGTAACGACCCTGTCATCACCTCTGACTACACCTATGTTGTTGGGTCTGGATGTCTTTCCGGAGATGATGGCGCAGGTAAATTCACCGTCACTGGCGAGGCTCACAACACCAATGGCAACTTCCATTATTGTGGGGGGCATGGTGGTGGAACGCCCAACCGTTTTTTGGTTGTCAATGGCTTTGGAGGCACCAAGACTGCCGTACCAGGCTCCCAAGAAATCCCGAGCGATAAAAAGATCATCCGTTACACGTTCACTGGACTACCCCCAAAAGTATGTTACGACTTCTGGTTCTGGGCTACCCACCTTTCCAATGGAGAATACAGCTTTATGGGTTATTCGGTTCTTGGAGCGCGTGTGAAGTTCAGAATCAATAACAATGGTCAGGATGAGCCGGAGAGATTTGAACCTGAATATGTTCCAGATCAGGCTGCTTGGCGTCAATCGCCTATATATCATTTGTGGACGAGTGACAATGGGACATTGACGATTACCTTATATGACGATTGTGTTTATGTTCAAGGTTACGGCGATGACTTCGGTATTGACGATGTCTATTTAAGGTTCTCTACCGAATACCAACTTGAGGCATCGGATCATACGAACTACGGATGCAATGGTAGTTTCGATCCCATCAATGTCTTGAATTACGTTACCATAAACCAGCCAGCCAACCAGCCGGCGACGTCTACGGTGATCAAGCTCCGTAAGAATCCCAATGACGCATGGAGTATCGCAACCAGCAACGCTCCCTTGAACACCAACCACGGACTAGCCTATGTGGGAAGTGACAATAAGATCTATTATACTCCTGACGACGGTTTCACCGGGACGGATCAGATCCAATACCAAGTGGAGAAATACGGCCTGTCATCCTGGGCTACCCTCACGTTGAATGTGATGGACACTCCCTCAAATTTCGTGATCCATGATTTCCCGGAGGGGCATTGGTGTAAAGGGACGGACTTCGACTTCTATGCTACCTGTGATAACAACAATTCGCCCATACTGAATGAATCATGGCAGTGGGCAGAGTCACCCAACGCTCCCAATAATGAATGGAATGCGCTGAACTTCAGTTCTTTCCCGGGTGTTGCCAGTTGCGTGGACTATTATGTGCGTTACATGGCGGAGAACGCCTGCGGCGTAGCATTTTCCGAACCCCAACTGTTGCATATCTGTGACCAACCGGTGTTGAACAAAACATCCATCACGCCGCCGGATCCAATTTGCCAAGGGGGATCGCTCCCGAATGGTTATCTGTCACAAGTCAGCGTCAACGACTGGAAAAATGATATAGGCACTGCAGGATGGTGGGTGAAGCCGACGAATGGATCGTGGCAACTCTTGTCCAACCTGGAGGGTGGCCTCTTTAACGGATACCAAATCAAATACAGAGCGGAAAACACTTGCGGGCCCGTGGAGACCAATGTGGTGACGGTCAGTGCGACGGATGGACCTGAGTTTACCCAAAGCACGCCGGCACTGAACGCCCATTACTGCGTGGGGGATGTCCTCCAATTGCCTCCCGCGCCTTCCTATAATACGAATGGAATCACTATCACGGATCAGTATTGGGCCAGGTCCACGGATGGAGAGACGTACACAAGGATCAATGGCAATCCTACCTTGACGTTGGATTGGAATGATAATTATATCTGTTATCGCCTGGTTTGCCCTTGTGGCGAGGTGGATAGCGAGTCTCCTTTCCAACTGCATGTCTTTGACGCACCCGTTTATCTGGAACTCCTCGACACCTTGGACGGTCCGGTTTGTGCCGGTGATTTCCTAATTGCGCCTGAAGAGCCTGAGTTTTACAGTTATACGGGAACGTCCCATGGATGGGCCATGAGCCAGAGCCAGGACTCCACCAGCGGCTATGTCCCGGTGGTTTTGCCCCTACAGGTGACCGCTCAAGACCATGGAAAATGGCTTAAACACTATGCGGAAGGCTGCTCCCTCTCGTATAGCAATGCGGTCCAGATCACGGTGCATTTCAACCCGACCCTGACCACGATGACCCTGGGCTCCCTTGATGAGATCTGTGCCGGTGCCCCGCTGTCCCTGCCTGAGATCGGCGTCGCCAACTGGAATGGCGATTCCGTCGGTGAAGGCTGGGAGGTGCTGCATAATGGTAATTGGGAACCCTATCTACCCGGGACTCCGCTGGGAATCTCCTACAACGGTGCTTCCTTACGGTATTGGGCGGAAAGCGAATGCGGAAGGACCAACTCCAATCCGGCGACCATCAGCGTCATCCGAGGTCCGGAGTTCACCAACCCGCAGCCTCTGGCGTTTGCCCCGTTCTATTGTGCGGTCGATGAGATCGTGTTGGATTACCCGAGTGATCCCGCCTATCAAACCAATGGAAGTCAAGTGGTTGGCTATTGGGCTTGGTCGGAGGATAATGTCGACTATCAACCGATCACGGGATCCATTGTGCTTACGGAGGAATGGAATGGCCGTTACGTCAATTATGTATTGCAAAGCAACTGCGGCGATATCCCTTACCCATACCCGTATCAGTTGACCGTGTATGGGGCGCCTCAAATTGGTCCCATGGATGCGGCGATTGCGGTGCTGGATCAAACTTTCTGTGCTGGTGAACCCCTATCCGATCTTCCTGAACCGGAATACGCTTCCATGCCAGGAGCTGACTTCGGCTGGCAAATCAGTAGGGAGGATGGATCGTGGGACATGATCACGTTGCCTTATATCTTTGCCCCTGGGGATGATGGGAAACATATCCGTTTCTTTGTCTCAGGCTGTGAAGTGGGATATAGCGAAGAGATTGCGGTCACGGTGGGTGATCGACCAGAGTTGAATGTCGAGAGCATTTCCGATCCTGGTCCGGTATGTGAAGGCGCATCATTGGATGCATCCTATCTCAATGGCGTCATGGTTGTGGATTGGCACCATGCTTGGTCGGAATCCAGCCGTGAGGCTTGGGAGGTGTTCTATCAGGGTCAGTGGCAAGAACTCCCGAGCAGCATTCCGATGAATTATCACGGTTGTCCCTTGCGGTATCACGCCGTCAACGATTGTGGCGAGTATATGACGAATGAGGTGATCCTTGAAGTCATCAAGACACCAGCCGTCAGTTATGAGATCACGTCCACCTTATGCACGGGTCAGCCTTTGCATTTCGAACTTTTGGGTTCTAACGGTGAGCCTATGGATGGATGGCTCTGGAAGTATGTGGACGAGGACGGAATCGAGACGGCATTCGATCCGGATACACATCTGTTTACTGAGGAAGGGCAGTATCTTGTGTCCTATGCTGTCTATAACCAATGCAACGAGGGGAATCCCATCTTTAGCGATCCGGTGCTGGTGACGGTCTCTGCTGGGCCGGAGTTTGCGCCCGCCACCTCATGGCCGCCAATGTTGTCGGTATGTGACGGACAACGGCTTGACGAGGTGCTTACCGAAGCGGGAATGGTAGAACCTGTTTTGGTGAACCCCGAGGTCGCCCACACCGTTTTAGGATGGTTCGTGAAAACCAAAGACGAGAATAACAACACTCATTATGATCCTTGGTTAGGGAACCAAGTGATCACCGAAGCGTTCCACGGAGCGGAGTTGTGTTTCGGCGTCACTGGCGATTGCAGTTCCATCCCGGTCTATAGTCCGAGCGTTCCTCTTTATGTCTTTGGAAAGCCCAAGATCCTTTCAGTCTCCATGAGCGAGAACTTGTGCGTCGGAGAGGCTTTCCCTCCACAGGATTTTCTGCCTGAGGTTGAAGACCATCAAAGCGAATGGGATGTCCAGTGGCAGGTTTATACCGATCAGCAATGGCAGGCTCTGTCGACTCCTTTGACCATCCAGAATAGCCATGACGAGATGCAGGTCCGCTTTGTGATCCTGGCTCAACACTGTGGGTACGAGGACCAGAGTGATCCCATGACCATCCATGTCGCCGGCACGCCGGAGATCATGGAGGACATCAGTGAACATGTCGCTGTCTGTGATGGCGGGGCTTTGGGCATCGATCCTCCAGCGGTTGAATGGCATCACCAGTCTGAAGAAGGCGTGTGGCAGGTGTCCGACACTCCCAATGGTCCTTTCGGAGAAGGCCCCTTCGGTCCGAATCAGATGATGTTCAACCCGAATCAGGTCAGTTCGGCTTTCGATGGATGGTATCTTCGTTACCATGTGGAAGGCTGCGATGATGAGGACAACAGCAATCTCGCCGAGTTGAAGATCTCGGAATCCGCCGATGTCCATATCACCGGCAACTCCCAGGTGGCCCAGGCGAACAGCTATTGGTCAGGCGTATACTACTATTTCACGGACGTGACGGCTGCCTTGAACTGGTCGCTCGAGCCGCCGATCTGGGACTACACGGATACCATCATCGACGGGAAGAGCTGCTGCAGGATCAACGTGACCTCTGTCGGCTCGGCTACCTTGACGGCTTCCGTCGGCGACGGCTCCTGCGGCATGGATGTGTTCGAGATCAACGCCTCTTCCTTCGGCGTGGACGAGCAAGCCCCCGTGCAGGCGAGGATCTATCCCAATCCAGCCCAAGAAAGCGTTACTGTGACCTCGGAAGAGATCAAGTCGGTGGTCGTCTATGACCTGCTCGGCCAAAAGGTGAAGGAGGTCGACGCCAACGGAGACGAGAGCGTCAGTTTCGGCGTGGGCGGCCTCCCCGAGGCACTCTATATCGTTGAAGTCAGGACACACCTCGGGGTGGCCCGACAACTGCTGACCATCACTCGATAACCCATCCTTGAATCCTTGACCGTTATGACTATCGGAAAGAAATTTTGGCTGATCCTTTTGCTGCTGGGTCCCGTCCTGGCCTTCGCCCAGACGCCGACGACGCAGGGGACGGAGTTTTGGCTTTCTTTCATGAAAAATGGCCATCACGCCGTCAACACTTATCAGGACAAGCTCACCTTGATCATGAGCGCCAAGGAGGGCTGCCAGGTGACGGTGACGGACGCCAGTGGACTATGGAGCCGAACCATCGCTGTGGGAGACCATGGTGTCCAAGTGGCGCAGATCCCCTTGGAACTCGGCTATAACGAACAAACCGAAGGGATCGCGAACAAGGGCATCCATGTCATGGCGGAGGATACCATCTCGCTCTACATCGGCAACGAAGCGGAAAACTCCTATGACGCGGCCAATGTGCTGCCCATCGCCGCCTTGGGGACGCAATACCTCATCCAAAGCTATCAATCCATACAGAACCAGGCAAGCTCGCACAGGGAGAAGATCCGGGCCTCGTTCCTCATCGTGGCACCAGAAGACCAGACCGAGGTGCGGATCACCCCTTCAGTGACTGTCAGTGGAGGCCATCCAGCCGGACAGCCCTACACGATCATGCTGAATCGTGGACAATGCTATCATGCGATGAGTGAGGATGCCGGGGAGACCTATAATCAGGAAGGGGATTTCTCGGGAACGACGATCCTCTCCGACAAGCCAGTCGCCGTGTTCAACGGGAACTGCCTGACTGCCGTCCCCGTAGGATGCATGGAAGGATATGACCATGTGTTCGAGCAAGCCATGCCGACGGATTCGTGGGGTAATCGTTTCGTGGTTACTAGAACTCGGGTCCATGCCTCAGAGACTATAGGTGCTGACATTGTGAAGGTGACCGCTTTGGATGACCAGACCCATGTCATGCGTAATGGTAACGCTCTCTTTACCTTGAATGCTGGGCAAAGTGATGAGTTTTCTTTGTCGGAAGCGTACGCCTATCTTGAAGCCGACAAGCCCGTGGCAGTGTATCTCTATCAACCTTCCCATGGAGGTGATGCTACCTTTGGGGATCCTTCCATGGTTTGGATTTCCCCAGTGGAGCAGACGCTCGAAGAGGTGACTTTTTCGACCTTTGATGTGGCAAACTTGGACGATCACTTTGTCAACATCGTCTGTTACTCTGAGAATGTAAGTCATATGACCTTGGACGGAGAACAAATCGGTATTGCGTTTTCGCCTGTTGTAACGCGACAGGATGAATCGGCGCAAGATGCTCCTGAATTGTCCTATGCCCGCTATTCCATTAACGCCGGATCCCATCTGTTGCGTTGCCAAGGTGGCTTCACCGCCCATGTCTATGGCAATGGAGAACGCATCGGCTATGCCTACACGGTGGGGTCGAGTGCCAAACAGTTGACCAAGCAGCTTTACGTGGATGATGTGGTGTCAACGGAATATCCTGATGGCTATTGGGGTTGCCAAGACGCGACGATCCGTTTCCGTTTTGAGTCGAACTATGAGTTCGACCATGTGGATTGGTCGTTTGGTGACGGCGCCGTCGCCCAAGGTGCGGAGGTGCAGCATGCCTACGGCGTTGCAGGTGGCTTCGACCTGCAAGGGGTGGTCTACCGTGAGGTCGAGGATGTGGTCCAACCTTTCGACACCGTGGGCTTGATGATCCATGTGAATGCCGTCTATGATACGCTGGTGGAACGTACATCCTGTGCCACCAGCTATTCCTATCTGGGCGTGGACTATCCTGTGCCAGGGACACATGAGATAACGCTCAGCACCATCGATGGTTGCGACAGCATCATCAATTTGCGACTCATCCAGGGTGATGTCGAAGAGTTGGGAGAGGAACGTGAGACGCGATGCGAGCATTATGATTGGCATGGGCATGACTATACCGCCTCGGGTACCTATTACGATACCATTCCCGACTACACCTCGGACGGCTGCCCTGGTGTGTATATCCTTCATCTGACCATTGTCAACCCGCCCGAGCATCCGGAGAGGACGTTGGAGTCGTGTGAGCCGATCCATTGGCACGATCATTATTGTGACCATACGGGTGATTATTCCTTCACCGTGGATGGCACCTGCGAATACGACAGCATCTTGCATTTCAACTTGTTGCCCTCCCTTGAGCGGGCCATCGACACGACGGTTTGCGACTTGTTCGTTTACAACGCTCCAGACGGAGAGAAGCGTTATACGGAGAGTTGTGTCGATAGCATCCGTTTTTCCAATGAAAGCCTTTGTGACTCCATCCTCATCCTTCATCTCACGGTGAATCATACGCCCCAACTCGGTCAGATCCATGGGATCACCACCCTTGCCGTAGCCAACAGCTTCTGGCCGGGAACCTATTTCTATCATATCGACAGCGTAGGCCTGAATACTGAGGGCATCCATTGGGATTTCTTGGAGGAGAGTCCTTGGCGGATCCAGTCTTTTGGCGCCTCCTGTATGGTGACGGCGACCACAATGGAGACCATGGACTTGAGAGTGTGGGCCGAGGGTGAGGGCGGTTGCTACAACGAGAGCATCCTGACGCTTAACGCTTCGGGATTCGGCATCGGAGAGGAGGAGGCAAACCCCGTGTCGCTCTATCCCAATCCCACCGATGGGATGTTGTTCGTGAGCGGGGAGGAGTTGTTGGGATTGGATGTCTATAATATTGATGGTCAGAAACTTAAGAGTGTTTTGAGCGGTAATGGGTCATCCATCGAGGTGGATGTCCGCGACTTGCCGCCAGCGCTTTATATCGTTAAAATTCAAATGAGAACAGGCAATAAAACCTTGTTGTTCTCTGTTTTGTAGTATATTTGCACGTTCATCGCATGAAACACATGAAATTCAATAAACGGCTTTTCTTCCTGGTCTTGCTGCTTCCGGCGATCCTGGTGGGTTGTCTCAAGGATGAGGATAAGACCTTGATCCTGTTTGGGGAAGAAGGTTATGTCAAGGATTTTACGGAGGTTTTCGGAACAGATTCTGTGGTCTCTACGGAAGGAACTCCTATCGCGGTAGGGGGTGTCATCCCCGTTCTTGAGGGCGTCAACCCTCCGGATGTGAGGGGAGAGTTCCGTTTTGCGCCCATCGCCGAAGTCTTTCCGGAGAATGACACCCTGGCCGACACGATCTATTTCCGCTTCGGTGGGGATTATGACCAATGGACGGACTACCTGCATGGGCAGAATCATATGATCGTTCATTGCGACATCAAGATCCCGGGACTGGCCTTGAACTCGGCATTGTTCCATTCGGAACTGGCCTATGTGAAAGGTTCGGGAAACGGCTTCACCGTCTATCTGGAACGCAAGCAAGAGGTGAGCAATTCGTTGGGCAGCGTGGACGTGCGCTATAAGGTCTGTCAGGGCATCGCCATCTCCGGTGAGCGTCTGCTGGGTTCGGCTGACGCCCCAGGCGGTATCCGGAATTGCCATATCGCCTTGTATAACAAAAAGGTGGAGGTGACCAATAAGTCACAACTCCTTACCGTGATGTCCGTGGAGCAGGCCAATGCCTACGTGAACAGCATCGAGGAACAACAGGGGAAGCTGACGGTGTACAAGGATGCGCTCTGCGAGACGAACACCAGTGAGGTTCCCTTTATCAATTGGAATGAATAAGGAGGAAGACGCATGAAGAGATGGTTATTGATGATTCTGGTTGTTTTCTGGGCGCTTCCGATGGTTGCCCAAATCGATGCGGATATCCATTATAAGGCAAATGCGCGTTACTGGGGCATTGGGATCAAAGGAGGCGTCTCCCTGCCGAACTACCATTACGGAGCCCGTGGCGTCGCATGGGAAGACCTGAACGCCCTTCCTTTCGACAGCCTGAAGCATCGTATCAGGCCTACCGTCGGCGTGCAGGTCGAGATCCCCGTGGGAAAGATGCTCATGGTCTCGCCGGAGCTTATGTTGATCAGAAAAGGCGATAACCGTCGATACAAGAACATCCCTTCGGGCGACAGCCTTACCTATACGGCCAAGGTCAACTATCTGGATCTGCGCGTGCCGATCGCCCTTCAGTTCTTCGCTTCTTCGAGATTCAGCCCCTATATCTTCGCCGGACCGGACATCAGCATGGTGTTGCCTTATGTCAAAAACATCAATTTTTCCGGCTTCTTTATGCAGGGCGGTGATGTCGTTGAGGTCAATGCCTCGAATATGGCGCCGTTCGACGTTGGTGCCTTCGCTGGTGTCGGCTTCCGTTATCGGATGGAGTTCGCCCGTTTCTCTTTGGTGATGAAACTTGAAGCCGCCTATAGCATGGGCCTCATGGAGACCTACTCGAAGAAAGAGCTTAATTCCCAGGTGCCTGCGGTCAACCTCGGCGCCGGAGGGACGCATTATTCCGTGGGACATCGTTACAACCGAGGATGGGAATGCACTTTCAGTTTGGTGCTGCCGATGCACTTCAAGGGCGGTGACGCCTGCTCCTCGTTTCCCTCAGATCTTTATGGTTACGGCCGATGAAGTTCCTTTATCCATCGATGTTATGGGCTTTGACGGCGTTGTTGATTCCGATCGCCGTCCACCTCTTTAATTTCAGGAGGCACAAGCTGGTCTACTTCAGCAACACCGAAGTGCTTAGGAACATCCAGCAGGAGAACGCCAGGACCAAGAGGCTGAAACAACTGGTTGCCTTGCTGCTGCGTTGTCTCTTCATCGTCGCCCTGGTGATCGCCTTCGCCTTTCCCTATCGGGAGGAGACCGCGGCCAACATCGACATGGAAGAGGGTGTCGTGGGGATCTATATCGACAACTCCATGAGCATGAAGGCGCAGTCGTCCAAGACGACCTTGTTGGAAGACGCTCGTGAGTCCGCCAGAGGCCTCGTGGAGCGTTTCTCTCCTTCGACGCGATACCTGCTGATGACCAACAGCTTCGAGGTGCAGAACGAATATCCCATGAACCAGGAGGAGATGCTCGACCAACTCGACAGGATGAGTCAGGACGGCCCTCCCGCGAAAATGAACGCTATCCTGGAACGCTTCGGGATGCTCCGTAACCTCCATGGATTCGACAAGGCGACGCTCTTCGTCTATTCCGACTTCCAGGACAACATGTTCGACCTCACGGACGTCCCTGCCGACACGACCATGCAGGTCATCGCCGTGCCGTTGACGGCCTCGATACAGACGAACCTCTCCGTTGACTCTGTGTGGCTCAGCTCACCGGTGATGCAGGCGGGGCTGGCCAACGAGGTGCATATCCTCGTCAGCAACCATGGCGACAAGGCGGTCAAGGGACTGCCCCTGAACCTGAGCATGGACGGCAAGGTGACAGCCTCCACCACCGTGGATGTCGAAGGGGAGGATAGCGCTGAGGCAGTCTTGCAGTTCCTCCTTGAGGAGAACGGTCACACGCCCTGCGCCGTCTCGCTCATGGACTATCCCATCACCTTTGACGACGTCTATCGTTTTGTTATTGAGACCCGGCCGACCCTGAGGGTGGTGGAGCTGAATGGCGACGACCCGCTATCGTTTGTGGGGATGGTCTTCTCTGAGGATCCGCAATATGAGTACCTCAAGATGGATCCCGACCGTATCGACCTGTCGGAGATCGCCCAGGCGCAACTGGTCGTGGTAAGCGAGACCTCACGACTCAACGCTACGATGCGTCAGACTCTCATGGACAATGCCGCCGAGGGAGCCTGCGTGGCGTTCTTCCATGATGAAGGATCCGCGGTGGACACCAATGCCATGGCGGCCAGCGACATCGCCTTGCAGCATGACTTCTTCACGGATGTCATCCTCGACATGCCTCAGCACGCCGACCTTCCGAGGGTGAAGCAACATGTGCGTCTCCTACAATCCAGGGATGCCACGACCTTGATCCGTCTTGGTAACGGGGAGCCGCTGATGACCCAGCGGAAGACCGGCAAAGGCTACGTCTTTGACTTCGCCACTACCCTTGACCCACAATGGAGCACCTTGGCCGACAACGCCCTGTTCGTCCCGTTGATGCTCAAGATGGCCCTCATCGGCGGTGGCGTGAACCAGATCGCCTATACCATCGGAACCGACCAATCCGTGCTCTTCGACGACCTCGGGACGGCAGGCTTGGAAGACCTCAGGCTTCGGAATGAGGACGGCTCCTTCGAGTTGATGCCCGCCCATGAGTTGAGAAACAACAAGGTCTGCGTGTTCTTCATGGATGAGCTTCCCGAGTCGGGCTTCTATGAGCTGAGGAAGATGGATACCGTCTGCCATGTGATGGCCTGGAACGACAGCCGTCTGGAGTCGGAGTTGCGCTACGCCGACGTCGAGACCCTGAAGGCTCGTTTCGAGGAGGTTGGACTGCCCGTCCTGGCGGTCATGGCTCCGGAGGAGTTCAACAGCCACGACCTGATGGAGGCCATGGCCAAGAAGTCCACGATGTGGCGGTGGTGGGCCTTGCTCGCCCTGCTCGCCCTCGTCGGCGAGATCGCGGTGCTCCGCTTCTGGAAATAGTCTTTTGTTCTCCAGCCGCATTGCAAATGCGGCTGAACAAAAAGAGAAAAAACTCTTTTTTAGCATTGGTTTTTTCCGTATCTTTGCACGTTTTAGGAGAAACCTATGGATATTGAGGATAAATTAGAACCGCAAGTTGACGACGCACAGGAGGAAAAGTATCACGTCATGCCTCTGAAAGGCATGTTCGAGAACTGGTTTTTGGACTATGCCTCCTACGTCATCTTGGAACGTGCCGTGCCCGCCATCGAAGACGGACTGAAGCCGGTACAGCGTCGTATCCTCCATTCCATGAGTGAGTTGGATGACGGGCGATTCAACAAGGTGGCCAATATCGTGGGCAACACGATGAAATACCACCCTCACGGTGATGCCTCCATCGCCGATGCCTTGGTGCAACTGGCCCAGAAGGACCTGCTCATGGACATGCAGGGTAACTTCGGTAATATCCTCACGGGCGATGAAGCCGCCGCCTCACGTTACATCGAGGCCAGACTCTCCAAATTCGCCAAGGAAGTGGTCTTCAACAAGAAAACCACCGACTGGACGCCTTCCTATGACGGACGTAACCAGGAACCGGTTTGCCTGCCGGTGAAGTTCCCACTGCTGCTGGCCCAAGGCACGGAGGGCATCGCCGTCGGCTTGGCCTCCAAGTTCCTGCCGCATAACTTCAATGAGCTGATTGACGCCTCCATCGCCTATCTCCGTGACGAGCCTTTCGAGCTTTATCCAGACTTCCCGACGGGAGGCCTGATGGATGTGAGCAACTATAACGACGGTCTTCGTGGCGGTCGTATCCGCGTGCGCGCCAGGATCAACCAGATCGACAAGAAGACGCTGGTCATCACCGAGATCCCCTACGGGACCACCACGGGCAGCGTCATCGAGAGCATCGTCAAGGAAAACGACAAGGGAAAGATTAAGATCAAGAAGATCGACGACAATACCGCTGAGACCTGCGAGATCGCCATCTACCTCAACCCGGGGGTGTCGCCCGACCAGACCATCGACGCGTTGTATGCCTTCACCCAGTGCGAGGTGTCCATCTCACCCAATGCCTGTGTCATCATCAACGAACGTCCGGCCTTCATGGGCGTCAGCGAGATCCTCAGGAGAAGCACGGACCGTACCATGGAACTCCTCAGTTGGGAGCTGCGCATCCTGCTCGATGAGTTGGAGTCGGAATGGCATTGGATCTCCTTGGAGAAGATCTTCTTCGAGAAAGGCATCTATAAGGAGTTGGAGAAGAAAGACTACGAGTCCTGGGAAGACCAGGTGACCGGCATTGAGCGCCGCTTCGACCCGTATCGCAAGAAACTCAAACGGGAGATCACCCGTGACGATGTGCTGAAACTCTGCGAGAAGCCGGTGCGTAAGATCTCCAAGTTCGATATCAAGAAAGCCGATGAGCAACTGGCCGACATCGAGGCCAAGATGGAAGAGGCAAGGTATAACCTCGACCATATCGTGGACTACACCATCAGCTATTACACCCATATCAAAGAGAAATACGGCGAGGGACGTGAACGCAAAACAGAAATCCGTAACTTCGACAACATCTCAGCGCAAGCCGTGGCGGCCAACAACGAGAAGCTGTACGTCAACACGGCCGAGGGTTTCGTCTGTACCGGCGAGGGCCTGAAGCGGGAGAAGAACAAGGACGCCTATGTCTTCGTGTCCGACTGCTCCGACATGGACGACATCATCGTCTTCCATGAGAAAGGCACCTACATGGTGACCAAACTTCAGTCGAAGCTCTTTGTCGGCGCCAACGTCATCCATGTGGCTGTGTTCCGCAAAAACGATGACCGCACCAC
>JAEEGL016674710.1_pt1 | contig 13958 bp, 13 predicted proteins | sample 9134231 | NCBI WGS metagenome assembly JAEEGL01 (sample SAMN16246548, study PRJNA631951) | gut metagenome | biome: gut microbiome; feature: rumen; material: fiber-attached | host: Bos | place: Iran: Karaj | collected 2018-10
CAGCTATGACGGCTCCGTTGCCCACTGTCACTCCCCCCATTATCATCACATTCAATCCGACCCATACATCGTTGCCCACTACGACTGGCTTGTAGGGATTCGTCCCCGCATGCTCCACCCATGTACGTTTGAGTCCATTGTCTTTCTCGCTGAAGATGGGACTTGTGGAAAGATAGTCAAGGGTGTGCGTACCCATGCCGATATGACAATCCGAAGCGATAGAGCAGAACTTTCCCACCTGTGCCGAAACGAGACAGGTGCGACGTCCGATGTATGTGTATGCGCCGACTGACGATTCGGCTAATTTCGCCATCTCATACACTCGGGCCGTCCTATCGACTTTCGATTGCCGGTCTATTCGCGTCAGCCATGAAACTGCCGGATTGGTCAGTGCCTTGAGGTAACCTTCTATGTAGCGTAGTTTTATCATCTGTTTTCTCTGTGTATGTCGTGTTTGTATTCAACGCTGTTCATCCTCGAGTTCGTTGCCTCGTGCGCGCGCGTATTTAATTATGGTATAGCCTTGGTATCTGTGTATTGCACTCATTTGTTTTCCCTGATGAGCCGGGCGGGATTGCCAGCGATGATGCTGTTGTCCGGCCATGTTCCGGAAACCACACTCCCTGCACCCACCACACAATTGCGGCCCAGCGTGGTCCCCTTGAGCAGGATGCAGTTGGTGCCGATAAAGCATCCGTCACCGATATGAATAGGGCGTCGGGGAATGTCTTCCACGCGTCCTTCGCGACGACAAGAGGCCTCAAGAGCATGGAAGTCGTTGTCAATTACCTTGCAGTTGGCACCCAGTCGCACATCATTGCCCAGGACTATCTCACTCATGGCATAGAGCGTACTACCCGATATGCCGCAACCGCTTCCCACTCGGATGCGCCCCCCATGTCGGGCCACGAGAATGGTACGCTGGTAAAGCCCCAGAAGATTGCTCGTCCAGTGGCTGTTGATGACAGTGGGTTCTGCGTCTGGCTCTTTCCCGATTGAGGCAAACTCGATGGAACTGCCCGGAAAGGCATAGATTACTGTGAATCCGTTGAAGCAGACATGCCGGCGATACTTTATCTTGTAGCGCAGATAGTTGGCATAGAGGCCAATGGTGCGAATGAGCGACATACGGAATATATTTGAGGAAATAAAAGGTGGCTATGAGGCAAGGGCTTGCCGGATGACTTCCATCTGGAATTGCGGCGTCCAGCCCGTATCGATTTCGCGATAGCAAGCCTGACGCACTTCCTCGCGGTGTCCCTCCTGTAATGCCAACCAACGCTGAATCGAAGATGCCAGAGAACGCACATCGCCCGCACGGAAAAATGTGCCTGTAATGCCCTCGCGGATAGCTTCGAATTCAGGCATCTGATGGGAAAAGTCATCATGCGTGATAACTGGTGTGCCATAGGTCATGCTGTGGACTGCCGTCAGACCTACGTTGCCGGGGGAGACACAGATGTCGGCCGCATGAATAAGGCGTGCATTGGTAGCCTCATCGTAACAGGCGCCGTAGAACCACACAGCTCCCTCGAGCCCAAGCTCCGCCGTCTGATGCTGGAGAGCTTCAAGCTGTTCACCTTCGCCAATAAGCGTAAGATTGAGGGCAAAGCCTTCATCACGGCAGATAGCCATTGCGGCAAGCAACAGGTCGAGACGCTTCACAGGTGTGAGACGCCCGACGAAGACAAGGTTGGGACAGCAGTTGCCGAAGTGGGATTCATAGATATCCGACGCAGGTTGCTGGGGCCGCAGAGCTACTTGACGGTCATAGTCGAGCGAGTTATGGATGACAAACAGGCGGTCGGAACAGAAGCCTTCGGCCAGCATGAGGCGGCGGGCATAATCGCCATAAAGGAATGTGCCCCCAGAGGGCAAGCGGTAGAAGAGCTTCTTGACCAACCGTTCGAGGCGCGTTTCCTTGCCATACCATCCATGAGACCAGAAGAAGACTCGCTTGCGTGGACAGAAGATGCGAGCCAGAATGGCAAAGAGCCATGTGGCCAATCCGCGCGTATCGCCCAGAAGGATATAGGCGTCATAGCCGCCCCAGAGCTGAGACACTACCCGCGGCTGCCAGTTCCACCCTCGCCACTCCACAGCATGAACAATGGTTACGCGACCATGCAACAGGGTGGTGTCCATCTGCCGAATACCGTGCTGCGATGCGCCGAAGACATAGTCACATTGCATCTCGCTGTCCAAGAGACGGAAGATGCCTTCCCGATAGTGCAGGGCGCTGCTATATATCAGACAGAGTCTCATCGTCCAGAATTTCGTCCGGCTCCCCATACAGGCTTTCCCTCTCGACCAATGCTAACGAGAAACCGAACATGAGCCACAGAAGGAAACACTTGATGCCTGGGCCGAAAGGCGGCTTGGCCTCGAAGAGCGAGTTGAGCATCATCGAGTAGAAGAGCAGATAGGTGCAGAGATGGATGTCGCGCTGTGTCCCCAGCCGTTCCACTTTCCACCAGATGGCACCGATATACAGGAACACCATCGAAGCACCCACAAGTCCAAACTGCATCATCATCGCCACTGGCATACAGTCGAGATAGCGGTCGCCGACGCCGAACCAAAGGTTCTCGGCAATGATGTCGAGTCCTTCGCGCACATTAGCGACACGCCCCGACGAAGCCTCGTCCAAGCCGTATTCAATATCGCGCCCACCCAGCAGAATGCCATCCACAAAGATTTCATAGGCCGAAGGACTTAGCGCCACATAGAGACCTACCAGTCCACACAGCCCTGCCACGATATATCGCAAGCGGCGGTCAGGCGAACGGAAGACAAGATAGGCGATAACGTAGAATAGACCCAGAATCGTAGCACGCGAACGCATTATCAGAATCAGATACACCAGAGCAAGGATGGCCGCATACTTCAACCAGCGCATCGTGGTCGATACCGGGCGGAAAAAGATGCCGCCGATGATGGCACAGCACAGGAGAATCTGTCCCATCGAGTTCTTGGCCAAGAAGGCATAAGTACGCCCCATGAGGTCTTGACCGCGGAAGAAGAGCATATAGACGATGAACCCCAGCAGCAGGGCGCCTGTCAGCAGGAGGATGCTAAGTTGTGAAAGTAGCCGTTCGTCGCCATAAGTCTTGAAAAAGACATACGAAGTCAGGCACACCATCACGCTGATGAGCATGTTCGAGACATCAACATTGAGGTAAGTGTTTGCCGTTGAGGCATCCATAAATGCGCAATAGAACAGGAAGGGAAGCAACAGGATGTACAGGAAACGGATGCGCAGGTCGGTCACCGACATCGTGTCGCGGAAAAGCATGCAGCCAAAGGCCACAAGCCAGAGCATCTTCAGCGGCATGTCCCACCCGCGCTCGATGAAGCCGGGAATCTGGGTGACAAGGCTGCCGAAGACCGTCAGCAGGAAAAGCAGGCGCAGCATGGGATTATTTCACAGGTGCCTGAACCGTGGAGGGCAGGACACGATACATACACACAAGCAGGATAAAATGGAACACCGAGGCAACCACCATCGACACCGCATAATAGAAAGCTCCGTTGGCTCCGTCGCTGCGATGCAGCAGGAAAAGCACCATCAGAACCAACAGCACATCGCGCGAGAGGCGGATCAGGAAGATGGTCCACGGGCGGCCCTGAGCGATAAACTCGGAACGGAACACCTGAGAGCAGCACTCGAAGATGGCGACAAATGTCAGTACCCGCAAGACGGGAGGCATGCCCGAGAACGTGGGGCCGTAGAACGAACTGATGAAGGAGGCAAGCCCCACCACCATCGCAAAAGGAACCAAAGTGCACAGAAAGTTCACTCCCAGCATGGCCCGCAGCGTACGGCGATGGACAGTATAGTTTGAGACACTCCCCGAGAGATAGGAAAGCACCACATTCACCAGCAGGCCGGGAATGATGGTAATTACGGCATTCCACTGAGCCGAAGCCGAATACAGGGCTACTTCGCCCACCGAGGATAGTTTCGTCAGGATGAAGATAGCCAACCAGTTACAAAACGTAAAGGAACTCTCCTGCAGCGCTATCGGGAAGGAGAAGCGTATCAGTTCGCGTCGGAAACTGACATCCGTCTGCGGCTCAAAGGTTTGCTCCGCCCGACGAATCGAGACGGCGTTGGCCACCACAAGCACCACCTGTGACAGCAGGAGCGATGCCAAAGCTCCTTCCAGGCCGGCCAGATAGGTGAGCACCAAGCTCAGCACAAGCATGGCTGCCCCCGACAGCATGCTGTTCACGGCAATGGCCTGGAAGCGTTTCAAGCCCGAAAGGATGCCCGTCTGCGTCGTGCCGAACGACCTGGCCAGAATAATCAGGCTGAGCATCCGGAAACAGACGACAAGGCCCGGCTCCTCTAAATACAAAGCCAACGGGCGGGCAAAGGCGAAGACGAGCAGAGCGACGAAGATGCTGAAGCAGAAGGATATCCATTGGGTGTCGCGAATCAGGCTGCGCAGATGGGCACGATGCTGCTCAAGCGACTGGGCAATATACTTCGTCGAGGTGAAGCCCATGCCGAAGGTAGCAAAACCGCCGATGTAAATCATCGTGGTCTTCACCACTCCATATTCGCCATACACATCGCGGCCGAGCAGGCGGGCCACTATCACTCCCGCCGCCAGCAGCATGGCATAGCCGAGCCCGTTGCCGAAGACGGCCCAGAACGAATCCCGGAACAATGCGCTCTGGCGCAAGCGTGAAACCACCGAAACAGGCATCACTTCTTCACTCAATACGTTGCACAAAGGTGCGATCCACTGGTGTCGAGACCGACATAATGCCGGGCACAGAGACCACGAGGCGGCGGTCTCTCACACCCTCCAGCCTTAGCATCACCCCCTCCACGCCGTCGAGCACACCGCCGCAGATGCGCACCCGGTCGCCCCGACGGAGGTCAATCTCGCCAGCCAGATGAATGCGTACACGCTTCTCATTCTGCGTCGCCACACGGATGAAGTCGTCCATCTCGCGCTCGCCCACCGTAATCGTCGTGTGCCCGTCCACGGGCCGCAACCTCTTCGAATAGAGCAACAAGCGCAGAGGCTTCTGAAACTCGTCGAGCCGGTCGTAGGCCGCATAGACAAAGACATAGGGCGGCGCCGCCGACACCATCGTCAAGCGCTCGCTCCCCCCCGCACGGCGCAGCACCGACTTCTTCGGGATGAAGTAGCGGAACCCCCCATCGGCAAGCCGCTCCTCGATCTCGGGCAAGCCGCCATACCAGCGCATCACATACCAGCGCGGGCTATTGCTATCCGGCAGAGACATTACTCGGTCTTACAAAAAACACATTCCAACATGTCCCCGCCATCGATGAAACCCACTGAGAACCATCCGATTGCGAGCACCCAACACGAAGAAACATGGCTTCCTGCGCATGCTTTCCTTTACGTACATCTGCGTCCGCGTGCGCGCGCAATGCCGCAGCGGACAGATTCATCTACATTCGCTCCACAGCAAATATAGGCAACAAAGATAAGCAGATTTGGCGAAACAACCAAACATTTCCCACAATTTGTCGAATTCCCCCACAAGAAGCCCAGGCGCACTGCTACCTTGATAGCAAAAAAATGTACCTGACGAGGAAGAGTTTACTTGCGCAAGCGGAGGTGAATGCTTGCGCAAGCAGAAGCGGATACTTGCGCAAGCAGAAGCCCCTGCTTGCTGTAACAAATCAAGGTGCCCAAAATTCATTAAAGTACCCGCCTGCATGGCGACATGATGTGCGAGAAGTTTATCGAGTATAGTGCAACGGACTCGTTTGGGAAAAAACAAATGGATTTCTTTTGCTGTTCCTTCGCTTATTCGTATCTTTGCAGTATGGATCACCTCACTCCACAGCAGCGACACGTTAATATGGCGGCAATCCGGTCGAAGAATACGAAGCCGGAGATGATTGTGCGACGTGGATTGTGGAAGCGAGGATTCAGATACAGGCTTAACCACAAGCGCTTACCTGGGCATCCGGATTTGGTGTTGAGGAAATACAGAACTTGTATCTTTATAAACGGTTGCTTCTGGCACGGACACCGCACTCAATGCACCGTACATAATTCACAATTCATCATTGAGAGTTCGGAGTGCTGCAAGATTCCGAAGACGAACCGGGAGTTTTGGGTGGCAAAGATTCGGAGAAACAAAGAGCGGGACATAGAGGAACAGAAGAGGCTGGCAGCGATGGGCTGGCACTGCATCACAGTGTGGGAGTGCGAGCTGAAGCTGGCGAATCGCGAAAAAACACTGGAGTCGATTGCTTTTACGCTGAACCGTATCTGGCTGCAAGACCATCAGGCCAAAGTCGTGTCCTATCCAAAACAGGAAGAGGAAGAGATGCCAATGCCAATGGCTGCAGAGGAGGGATAGTTGAAACCTGCTTCAACCCTAATCGGGCATTAGAAAGCTCGCGACGCGTCATGGAACCCTATTTTTACCGGGTCATCACTTTTTTCCCTCCCACAATATGGCAGCCACGATGGGGGGCAAGAACGGGTCGGCCGCTGAGGTCAAAGCGACGAAGGGGTTCGGCATAGTAGTCCTCCAGATAGACGCTGTGGACGGCAGCCGAGGGATCTCGGACTCCACGATACGAGATGTAGGGATAGAGATACTTGTTCACGGTGATGCCGTTGATGGTGCCTGACTTGTTGTAGTTCTTCATGTGGAGCTCCACACGGTCGCGATAGACGTAAACCATGAGTGCCTGGACGATGTTGGGCGTCTCGACGGGCATGTCGCCGGGGTCGATGGTGTTGTAATAGTAGCGCATCGAGCCCATGAAGGCCGAGAAGAAGCTTGGCTCGGCGGGGGTGGGACTGCTGTCCCGAATGGTCCATACGGCTTTGGCATAGTCGGGGCCGAGCGTGAGCTGGCGTCCGCTGAGCGTGACGGACAGTCCCACAAGGCGATTGCCTTCATAGATCTCGCTCGTGAGGGCATAGTACTGGCTCGTATTGTTATGATTCTGGGTAACAATCAGATAACGTTCGCCGTCGGTGATAGTGCTCGTACGCTCTGCCTTGACACTAGAGGCATCCATCTGGACGACGCGGTAGAGATAGGTGGGACAATAGCAGCTGTTGGCCGAGAAGCGTCCCGAGGTGCCGGAGTAGAGGTAGTTGCCGTTGGCACCAGAGCCGGAGCCGGCCACTCGTACAGCGAACTCGCAGGTGGAGGCGTTCTTGAGCTCGAACGTCACTTCGGCGGCCTGGGCGACGGCTGAGATGTTCTGGCTGTTGAAGCCCAGGTAAAGCGAGGCGGATTCGTCGAAGACGTGCCATGTATGGGCTGGCTCGGCCGGGGAAGCGTCGGCCGACTCGGGTTCGTAGCCCGAGGGCAGGGCGCCGTCCACATGGGTTGAGTCGTAGGTGGCGATGACCGTGCCGTTGCGGTCGTAGCGGGTCACTCGCTGTGAGGTCTTCACGCGGGTGTAGGCCTTGTCCTCGCCATGATCGTGTCCGTAGAGCATGATGAGGTTGGGGTATCGGGCCAATGTGCTTTTCAACAGTTTCTCGCCTGCCGAGGGGACAATGCCCTTGCTGGCCGAACGGATGCTGTTTGAATCGCCGAAGGGGATGTGGAGGGCAAAGAAGACTGTCTTCGCGGGGTCGCCGGCGTATATCTGCGCCAGTTTGTCGGCTACCCATTGGACGGACTCCAGGGAGTACTCGTAGTAGCCTGCGTCGCGGAACTGGTGCTTACCGCAGTTAAGAATCACAAAGTCGAATCCATGGATTACATAATGATAGGCTGCCAAGAGCGACATGGAGCCCATGTCAGCGTTGTCGGCATCTTCGTAAAAGGCTTCGTCGGCAGAGAGGGGGCCTATGTCGTCCCGCATGGGATAGGTGTAATAGTCGCCTGCGTTGTATGGCTTGGGCAGATCGTGCCAGTTGGCGACTTCGTAGTCGTGGTTTCCGGTCACGTAGAGCACCGGTGTGCGGCTTTCGTCGCGGAATGCGCTGCGGCTGTAACTTGCTATCAGATGACGCACCTGCTCCCAGTTCGCCTGCGGGATGGTGGCATCGCTCGTGCAGTCGCCCCCGAGGAGCAGTACGTCGATGTTCTCTTCGTCTCGGATGCGCGAGAGGGTCTGTGCGAACGAGCCGCGCAAGCCGATATTGTTGATGTCCGTAATGAGGGAGCGCTCCGTGTGGATGTCGGAGATGCAAGCAAGTGTGAGCAGGGGCTTTTCCTCTGCAATTTCCTGTGCGTGGACCAGCGCAGGCAGCATTGTGCAAACAAGCAAGAAGACTAATGTACGGACAGCGAAGAGGTTATTCGATTTCATTTGAATTATGATAGAGGTTATAGGTTCAATTACACAAGCAGCTACTTCTGTGGGGAAGCAGCTGCCATGTGAGCCTGTCTCGTAACCCGCTCGGGGCTCGAACCCGAGACCCCCGCATTAAAAGTGCGATGCTCTACCAACTGAGCTAGCGAGTCGGCCAATTACCAACGGAATTATCGTTAGCGGCTGCAAAGGTACGCACTTTTTCCGTTTCCTCCAACTTTTGCTTCGTTTTTTTCAGAAACGGCGCCAAAACACGCACTTCTGTGGCCTTGTTTTCCTCAAGTCGAAGTCTGACGACTATCCACGTAGCTCTCTAAAAGCTTGACGGTAACATCGGGGATGATGGTGACGGACTTGATGCATGCCGGCACAACGAGTGCCTCGCCGTCGTGCAGGAAGACGCCCTGTCCCTCGGGCGAGAGGAAGCAGCATGCACCGTCGATGCACATATAGACGTGGAACGAGTCGGCCGTTCCGTAATCGCGTTGGAGGGTGTGCGTAAGCTTGAGCTCGGAGGTCACGAAGTATGGGGTGGAGACGAGCGAGACTACTGCATCGCGCGCCTCGGTGTACTGTACCTTGGGGTCGTCGGTGATGTCCTGGAAATTGATTGCTTCGAGGGCGAGTTCCGTATGCAGTTCGCGCTGGTTGCCGTCGCGGTCGCGGCGCAGGTAGTCGTAAATGCGATAGGTGACGTCGCTCGTCTGCTGTATCTCGGCGATGAGCATGCCGGCTCCGATGCCATGAACGCGACCTGCGGGGATGTAGAAGCAGTCGCCGGGGGCCACCGGCACTTGGCAAAGGTCGTCCTCGATGCTGCCATCAGCCACCTTGCGGGCATAGTCCTCGACAGCCACCTGCCGACGGAACCCCGCGATGAGCTGGCTGCCCCGGTCGGCATCGATAACATACCACATCTCGTTCTTGCCCATCTTGCCGTGCCGGCGTGCACTGAGCTCGTCGTTCGGGTGAACCTGAATCGAGAGGTCCTGCCGGGCATCGATGAATTTGATGAGCAGGGGGAAGTTAGCACCGAAGCGCGACGTATTGTCCTTTCCAAGGAAGTCGGCACCGTAGCGCTTTACGACCTCGGGGAGGGTCAGACCCTTGTCCTCGCCATTAAGAACGACGGATTCCGAGTCTTTGACTGCCGAGACGACCCATGTCTCGGAACCCCACAAAGTAGGCTTGAAGATGGGGTTGAATTTCAAGATGTCCACCATGATATGCGTGTATTGTGTGTGTGTCGAAATTCGTGCAAGCGCCAGAGGTCGCGCAGTCGCAAGGGCTAAGCCAACTTACCGACGCGATAGACAATGCGGGCGAGGCGAATCTCCTCGGCATTATAGACATCGCCGTATTCCCGAAGTGCGAGGTCGAGGTCGTCAGTATGGGCTGCCTTGAAGTAATCCAGGAGTTCACGGATGCAGTCGTCGCCCATGACTTCGTTGGTGAAGTAGGTGATGTCGAGTCGGCGTCCCTGTTGCACGAGTCCTTCTAGTTCGTCCAGCAGTTCGTCGAATCCCAAGCTCTCGCTCTCGGCAAAGTCATCCAGCGCAATCTTGCGGTCGATAGCATGGATGAGGTTGATTTGCTGCTTGGTGCGCGGCGAAGCAATCTTCCCGGAGGGCATCTTCACGTCGAGTGCGCTCTTGACAATCTCGTCGAGTCCATTATCCTGGGGCACCTCGCCCGGCTCTCCGTCCTCGTCGATGACAAAGGATTTCGGTGATTGAGCAAACTTCTTGCCGGCAGCGGTAGGCGTCAGGTCGTTCTTCTTCGTGCTACGTGCCTTGAGCAATCCGCGTTCAAAAGCTGCATCGATAACCATCGCCCAATAATCCTCATCGTGCGATTCGCCACAGCCGAAGTGCTCTTTATCATCAAATCCCGCCTCGGTAATCTCGCGCGTCTCTTTGCCCATAAGGAAATCAATGAGTATCTGACGCACCACGGGCGTCTCAATTTCCATGAGCGACTTTATAATCTTAACTATCGAATCTTTTGCTTCCATGTCGTGTGCAATCTCTGCAATGCTTTTTCGGGGTGCAAATTTAATGCAATTATATATAGCAGCAAAGGATTCCCGCTTTTTTTTCATGCATGCCGAAAAGTTTTCCTGTAGCAGGGCTGTTTGGAACGTGGTCGAGAGGGGTCTTAGGGCAATCGCTACACGGTTAGCCGGTAAATGGCGCCACTAAGAGTTCTGACTACACCCTTCATCTCCAGCCCGAACAATAAATTGGCCAAAGTGCCGATAGGGATACCGGTGCGCACGGAGAGAATGTTTATCTGAAGCCCATCGCTATCGCGCAATGCTTCGACTACAGCCTGCTCCTCGGCGTTCAGCTCTGGGAAAAGGTTCTGCTGAATGCCGTTCTCGAGCTGGCGATGTCGTTCCTCGTCGGTCTCCCACCCCATCGCCTGGACAAAGTCCTCGGCACTGGTCAGAATCGACGCACGATTGCTGCGAATGAGTTCGTTGCAGCCTTCCGAATAGAGGTCGCCAACGCGCCCTGGGACTGCAAAGACGTCGCGATGATAGGCTTCGGCAATCCCGGCTGTGATGAGCGCCCCACCTTTTTTCGCACTTTCCACAACGATGACGGCATCGCTCATGCCTGCCACAATGCGGTTGCGTTGTATGAAATTCTTCTTGTCGGCATTTGTGTGGCTCATAAACTCTGTAAGCAGGCCGCCGCAATCGAGCATCTTTACGGCATCTGGCCGATGCATACGCGGATATATCTGGTCCATTCCGTGAGCCAGAACACCTACAGTGGGCAGGCCTTGTGCCAAAGCGGCACGATGGCAGTGGATATCTACGCCATAGGCCAAGCCGCTTACGATGAGCGTATTGGGAGAGAGGAGGCGAAGGTCGGCTACAAAGCGGGCACAAAGGTCGCGACCGTATGGAGTAATTCGGCGTGTCCCCACCATACTCACCACCCTGCAGGCATTCAGGTCGGCTGTGCCGCGATAATACAGAAGGATAGGTGCATCGGGACATTCGCGCAAGCGGACTGGGTAGTCATCATCGTGGAATCCCAAGCAGCGAATTTGGTTGTGCTGTGCAAAGCTTAATTCCTCCTCGGCGCGAGCCATCAGCGAATCCATCGTTGCAAGTCCCTCGACGGCACGGGGATGAATATCAGGAACGATGTCACGAATGTGCTGTCGATGTGCATAGATGGAGGCAGCGCTGCCAGCCTGCTCCAGCAAGTAGCGTAAACCGGGAAGGCCGATGCCAGGCACCCGCGTAAGTGCCATCGTACAGAGAGTCTCTTGTTCCGTCATCAGTCTTTGTCAAAATAGGGTTCCAGAAATGATTCCAAATCGGTGCACTCCTGCAGGCGTCCGTTCACAAGGCACACAGTGTCCACCCGTCCGCGAGCCACAAGCTTCAAGTCGGGAAGGCGGAAGAGGTCCTGATAGAACACATAGCGCACGCCTTCCTTGCGCACAGCGAGTTTACATACAAACTCGTCGCGGCTGCGAAGCGGTACCTTATAAGATATTGTTATGCGCGCCACCACGGGCGTGATGCCCTGAGCATACATGTCGGCAAAGCTGAGACCGGCGCTGAGCATAAACTCATGACGCGCATGTTCCATGTAGTGCTGGTAGTTGGCATTGTTTACGATGCCCTCCATGTCGCACTCATAGTCGCGCACCTTGAACTTCAGTTCATAGACATATTTCATGGGTCGGTATTTTTCCTCCTTCATTTCTTCACTCCTTAACTTCTTAAATATTCATATCCGAAACGGCAACGCAGGCAGTCGAGTCGGTCGCAGTATTCACGTTTCAGCTGGATGAGCGCCTGGCTGTCGGCTGCACTATCTACCGTCAGGCCACATGCCATCCATTGGCGTATAATATAGTTCTTCTCGCAGGGCAAATGCTCCAAAAGCGAAACGGCCCGTTCCATGAAACGCTCCTCATGATGGCTGGAGCCGTAGGCATAAAGCACAGGCACCACAGTATTGATGATTAACAAGTTGCGACTTGCATCCGTCATCCCACCGACTCGCAGCAGGCTTCGTAGCGTTGCGATGTCCTCGGCCTCGAGCAGGCGGCTCAACTGCGCTGTACCCTCATGATGAAGTCGGGCTATTTGCTGGAGGCGTACATGGGGGAAGTTGCCCGGCCTTGTGCGCAGATACTTCCAGTCGGACTTCTGCATCGGAGGGCCTAACTGGAACTTATGGTGCAGAAAGGCGAATTCCTGTGCGAGACGCGCCACCTCTTTCTCACCCCGCTCCGATTCGGTCTCATCTATCAAGCCCGCCATTCCCAAGAAGAAAGCCTCCACCTGGAACAGGCTGTCGCGATGCTTGCCCACAGCTTGAAGTGGGATGCTCCGTGCCCATCGTTCGAAAGGGTCGCCGTTGAGTCCGAAGCCAAAGTTTCGACACAACGTGATGAAGGTGGCCTGCTCCCAGTCGCCTTGGGTCGAAGTCACACGTTCCATTACACGGCGGCTCCGTTCTACAAGGCGTTCGGCCAGCAAAGCATCCATCCAGCTGTGCGCCTTCATGGCATCGAGATTGGGAATCATTCGATGGCAGCGAGGATAGTCGTCCGTGCGACAAAGCTCCTGATAATGAACCTCCAAAGAAGCGGGGACATCGAGCTGCAACTGCGGCAAGCGTTTTCCGCTTGCTGTCTCCACCTCACAATCAACCACTCCCACCACATGAAGAATGGTGTTGTCGTAAGCCGCATCTAAGTGATGGCCGTGACGATACCAATCACTCGCCTTCAGATGCACCTCCACGTTGCCCGCCCACAGCGTATCGCCCAGACGCACCTTTGCGTTGAAGAAGTCGGGACCCTGATCGTGATTGTGCATGCCCGGGTCAATGATTTCCACACTCTGACCGTCCGTTGTAAGCAAAGCTTTCAGCGGAAGAATCTTGTGTTTCCATATATAGTGGAGCAACCTTTCCATCCTTTTTGAGCACGTTTAACGTAATTTAGGAGCAAATGTACTGAATTCTGCGCGAAAAGCATTACTTTTGCAGCGGAAAAATAATTCAGAGCAATGAAATTTGCATTGATAGGCTACGGCAAGATGGGCCGTTTGATAGAGGAAATAGCCCGAGAGCGCGGGCATGAGATAACGTGCATCATCGACATCGATAATCCGCAGGACTTCGACAGCGAGGCTTTTCGTGCGGCCGATGCAGCCATTGAATTCACAGCGCCCCATGTGGCCTACGGCAATTGCCTGAAGGCTTTTGAGCAACATGTAAAGGTGGTGAGTGGCAGCACGGGTTGGATGGGCGAACACGGCGAAGAAATGAAACGCCTTTGTGCCGAGGAAGGACAGACGCTCTTCTGGAGCAGCAACTTCAGTCTTGGCGTAACCATCTTCCGCGCCTTGAACCGATACATGGCCCGCATTATGAACCGCTTCGAAGCCTATACCCCATCGCTCGAAGAAGTGCATCATGTCCACAAGCTGGACCATCCCAGCGGCACCGCAATTACGTTGGCCGAAGAGCTGGCGAACGAGGTAGAACGTATCGACGGATGGGAGACCGGGATACTCACAAACCCCGACGGCTCGACAGAAGGCACAGCCGAGGTAGCCTCGAACCGCCTGCGGATAGATTGTGTGAGACGAGGCGAAGTGCCTGGTATACACAGCATCAGTTGGAACAGC
>JAEEGL010010097.1_pt1 | contig 13957 bp, 14 predicted proteins | sample 9134231 | NCBI WGS metagenome assembly JAEEGL01 (sample SAMN16246548, study PRJNA631951) | gut metagenome | biome: gut microbiome; feature: rumen; material: fiber-attached | host: Bos | place: Iran: Karaj | collected 2018-10
GAATTGTCGGCGAAATTGAAGGCCCTTGATTTGCTTGCCTTTGAGCAGATTCCATAAGGCTTTTTCTGCGGGAGTGCTATTGTTGCGCAACTCGCGCCGATGGGCTTTCATTGCGGGAGTGTTGAATACCTGAGCGGTTTTAACCGTTTTCTCTTGGTTGATTAACGCCGTCTGGGCTGTTATTTGAACTTCTTGGTTGTTCAACGCCGTTTGGCTTGATTCTATTTCCTCTTGGTTGTTCAACGCCCCCTGGCCCCCTCTAATCTTAGAGGGGGAATTGGAATCGCTATATACTGGAACTGCTGGCATGGGGCTGTGGTTACTTGATGCGGTAGAGGATGCCGAGGCTGCCGTACATGGGGCGGAGTGTCTGTACCGAGTGGAAATTGCTCTTGAACAGTCCATTGAAGCCGTATGTCAGTTCGGCGAACATGCCCCAGCGGGGGTGAAATTGCCAGTCGGCACCCACGTCCAGTCCCCACTGCATGATCCTCATGTTCTGGTCAAACTCAAAGTCGCCCCTGTCGCCAGGCTCGGTGCCTAACTCGATTTTAGCGCCAACGGGTGTGCCCTCACGCATGTAGCCGTCATAAGCCCATCCCCAGAAACGTCGGTGGGTGAGCCATCCCATGAACAGGCCGCCACGCAGTGTCACTGCATCACTCAGGTTGTAAGCCGCCTGGATGGGCAGGCTGATGCGGCGCTGCGCGCTCTTGATGCGCACGTTGCCGTTGAAGACGCCCGACAGCGACTCGTCACCCTTGACGACCTCGATGTCATAATTCTTGACCCGGCTATCCACGTCCATGCCGCCTATCTCGTAGCGAAGGCCGGAATGCAAGGCCCAACGCTTGTTCAGTGGCAGTGTCGCCTCGGCGGCAATCGTGAAGTTGAGGCCCAGGTTGAAGTTGTTGATGCCGCGTATCTCGTGCCCGATGTGGGTGGGAAGGGTGCCGCCGACGGTATATCCCAGCCGGACGTCAACCTTGACGCTGTCGAGCACATTCGCTTGGATGCCCATGGCGGTAAACGCCGCGAGCATCATGGTAGTCAATATTCTTGTGATAGACATTGCTTGCTGATACAATTTGTCAATCTTGTTTAGTTTTACTCCTCGGTGGTGCAGATGAGGCGCACCTTGTCCACACACAACCGGCTGCCAATGGCACCGACGAAGCTGCCGCCGGCAGAACTCGATGAGAACACGATGGCCAGGCTGTAGCCACGGTTGGCCAGCAACTCCTCGTCAATTTCCTCGCGGTATTCAAATTTCACGTTCCACGGTGTCCACTGGGAAGTGGGCTCGACATAGGGGAGCTTGGCAACGGCGACAATCTGACTGCTGGACAGCACGTTGTCACCATAGAGGACTATCTCGTTGCCCGCAGCATCGTGGTTGCGGTAGAACACTGCATAGATGTCTGCCGTGTCGGTTCTGTTCGGGATGGGATTGCCATAGAAATCCTGAACAAACTCTCCGGGCTCATAGGTGTAATAGCCCGTGAAGTGGTCGGGACGACTGGTAAACGGAATGCCGAAACGAGTGGCATGCAGGTGGTCGCTCATCGCAATCTGGATGTCAAACGTGCCGAGGAACATGTTACCAGCGGCCAGGCGCTTATTGGCCATCTTGCCGAAGGGACCTGTGTCGCGCGTTGTGAGGCATACGGCGGCACCGTCATATCCCTGAACCAGGGGCGTCGTGGGATAATCCATCGGCTTGGCGGTGCTCATCGAGATGCGGTAGCCTGCGTTGGCAGTGGCCCAGTCATTACCCAGGGAACCATCACTCAGCACATTATGCCACGTGTAGTAGCGGTCGGATGCTGTCTCCAGTTCATAGTGCTCAAAGTCGTAGAACAAGGTGTCGGCCACCGTATGGAAGGTGGGAACGACCTTGACTGAGTAACGGCGGGTCCAGCGACCATCCTCGGACGTTACCGTATAGTACACGGGACCTTGCGAGAAGTCGTGCGTGCTGCCATTGGCAGGGATGATGGTGGCGCCGGGGGTGAGCGTGAACCGCGGACTCAGCGAGGTTACATCGGCATTGCCCTTGACGGTGAACACGATCGCGGTGTCGGTCGACATCACGGTCTGCAGCGAGTCGGTCAATTGATAGAAGAACGATTCCGGGTCATTCACGTGCAGCACGGCAGCCTCGATGTCGGCCTCGCAGTTGGCAGGCTCGTCACCGAAGCAAGATGTGCACATGAACGTCATGAACACAGAGAGTACAACCAGTGTACCTATATTATAAATGTGTTTCACTCTGGGTTGTTCCATTGCTATAAATTTAAAATAACCCGCAAAATTACTTAAAATCCTGTTCATGACATCATTTTAAAGATAATTTTTATTGATATCACACTTTTTAAGATGTGTTTGGACGAAGATTTCGTGTTGTGGAGGCGTGATTTTTTATAGGCTGTTTGTCGGTCGTTAGTGGTCTTTTTTAGGCAAGTTTATTGTTTATTAAAATAAATACACTACTTTTGTCGTTTGAACTTATCCTTTCAAGGAGCTTTGAAAACGGGCAGTTCACGGTTTTCCGTGAGAATCCCTGCCTATAAGATAGAATGAGACCCAATGGAGAGACTAATAGATAAATTGTTGGACTTGAGGCTTTTCAGGTCATTCAAGGTCAGGACAACCCCACGCTGGATTATCTTGTTGCTTGACATGCTGATTGTCCTGTTCTGCTTTGTGGCAACGGTTGTAGCCGACATGTACTCGATGCACACGGTTACTGCGCCTGCTACCATCATCATCAATGCCTTTATCGTTCTTGCCGTATATTTTCTTGTTACCTATATTTCCAAGAGTTACACCTGTGTCATCCGCTTGTCGGTGATTGAGGACTTGTACCGTATTTTCATGGCTATTGCCGTGTCGACGCTGTTGCTCATCGGCATCAATATCCTGAAACTCGCTTTCACGGGCGTTCCATTCATGAAATTCTGGAATATCCTCATCATCGGTGCGCTATCGTTCTCATTGATGATGATTGAGCGCCTGTGTATCAAGTACTTGTACATGCGCATGAACAGTGATACGAAAGACCGCCAGCGTGTGCTTGTGTTGGGCACCTCGTTCAGTTCGGTGCTGCTTGCCAATGCGCTCAAGGGCGAGATTGGCGGCAAGTTCTTGCCCGTGGGACTGTTGAGCATCAAGTCAGGTCCCGACAATTCCGAGATCAACGGTTTCAAGGTTTATCGTTTTGACCTCCTCAAGATGAATGAAGTCTTCGCCGAGCAGTCGATTGACGCCTTGCTGTTCGACTCCAAGAGTTATAATCTGATGAGCAGCGGCTTTGCCGACTACTTCATCAAGAATGACATCAAGTTGCTGGCGATGAACAAGGTGGCAGAATTTGAGCAGGATAGGGGAAACCGCCCCGGAGGCATCTCGACGTTGATCAAGGAGGTCCAGATCGAGGACCTGCTGGGCCGCGACCCCATTGTACTCAACAATCCGCTTGTGAACCAGCACATCAGCGGCACGTGTGTGCTCATTACGGGTGCCTGTGGTTCTATAGGCAGTGAAATCGTGCGTCAGGTGGCCAGTTACAGGGCCAGCAAGATTGTCCTGTTTGACCAGGCCGAAACGCCCATGCACGATATAGCCCTCGAGATGAGGAAGGACTATCCTGATGCCGATATCGAACTCTTTATGGGCGATGTGCGCAACCGCGAGCGCGTCGAGGAGGCCTTTGAGAAGTTCCGTCCCCAATATGTCTTCCATGCTGCGGCCTACAAGCATGTGCCCATGATGGAGATCAATCCTACCGAGGCCATCCTTGCCAATGTGATGGGAACGCGCAATGTGGCCGACCTGGCGCTTAAGTATGACGTCTATAAATTTGTGATGATTTCTACTGACAAGGCCGTGAACCCCACCAATGTGATGGGTTGCACCAAGCGCCTTGCCGAAATTTACTGCCAGTCGCTGTTCTTTGACGCCCAGCGTCGTGGCAAGAAGACGAAATTCATCACCACCCGTTTTGGAAATGTGCTGGGCAGCAACGGTTCGGTTATCCCATTGTTCCGCAGGCAGATTGCCGCCGGTGGCCCCGTTACCGTTACCCACAAGGATATCATCCGCTACTTCATGACCATCCCCGAGGCTTGCTCGCTGGTGCTCGAGGCCGGTTGCATGGGCCACGGTGGTGAGATCTACATCTTCGACATGGGTGAACCAGTCAAGATCTATGACATGGCGCGTCGCATGATTTCGCTGGCAGGTCTCAAGCCCGACATTGATATCAAGATTGTGGAAATCGGTCTGCGTCCAGGCGAGAAACTCTATGAGGAACTGCTCAACGATAAGGAAAAGACTACCGCCACGGTCAACCGTAAAATCATGATTGCCAAGGTGAGAACCTATGACTATCAGGACGTGTGCAACAATATCGACAAGATCATCTCATTGGCTTCGAAGGGCGATGTCCACGGCATGATTTATGCCATGAAGGAGTTCGTTCCCGAGTACAAGAGCCAGCACAGCCGCTTTGAGGCTATTGACAAAGAGATTGAGGGCGAAACCCGTTCAGAGAATCCCGACATCAATCAGCCCACGGCCGAGTAAAACCAATCATTTCGATAATATTTACTGTTTCTCGCATTGGGATACGCTGCGAAGTCATTAATGGCGATTGTTGTGTCCAAGCAGGTCGAAGGCCTGCACAAGGCCAGCGGCCTTGAATTGCACAAACCCCAGGGTGCACAGGCCGGAGGTCTGTGAAGCCTGGGGACGGTCAGGACAGTGATAACGGGCCCTGAAAGGGGCCACTAACCGCGACATTTCCTTAGCCTGGAGTGTGTGGCCCCCTTCGAGGCCCTTTCCTTTGGGCGCTCTTTCCCCATGCCGCACAGACCTATCGGCCTGTACGCCATGGGGTTACCTCAATTCAAGGCCGCTGGCCTTGTCAAGGTCTTCGACCTTTTTTGCTGGATGAAAATAGCATGGGACACACTATTTTGCAAAAATCATGACGTTAAATCGCTGAATATCAGGAAAATTTATTTTAGCAAAATGCTAGTGCGGAAAACAGGATCATTTCGGTAATATTTGACCTGTAGGTCTATAGAATTATGACAGAGATTCAGCGGCTAACGCACTGAATCTCTGTGAACAATTTGTTGAATTCAAGTTGAATCCGATACTTTTTATTCTGGATTATATCCTCTGAAAACGTCGTACCGTTCGCGGGGACGCCAGTTCATGGTGAGCAGCCACATCGTCAGTACCGCCAGAGCGATGGTGGCGATGAGCATCGAGATGAGCATCGGCCATGAGAGCATGCGGCCCATCGAGGCATAATAGATGTCGCGCATGTTTAAGATGACCATATCCAAGGTCGTTTCGTAGTCAATCCACAGTACACAAGTCTTGGAAAAGGGAATGAGTGACATCGCGGCATAGCTCGTGATGACACCCCAGCGGCCACGGCAGTTGCCGAAGAGCTTGCGCAGGCCCTCGGCGATGAAACCGAAGCCGAAGCAGCCTATGGCAAGGAACTCATGTCCCTGGCCGATGACGAAATTGAACAGCAGCACCAGTACCGCACACAGCATGGCTACACCAGGAATGGGGTAGCGCTGGCACAGTTTGAAATAAGGCCAGGCCGCGAGCACCGAAGCGAGAACGGCACTATAGGTCCAAGCGTATGGGTGGAAGATTCCTAATACTTCAACAATTGAGAACGCCACCACATACAGTACCGCCAATCCAATCACTCTTAATGCCTTTTCCATAACTTTATGATTTTTTTAATCTTGTGCGGCAAAGATACATCAAAATGGCTAATCTACAACAATATCCCGTGATAATTTGTATTTTATAGTCGCTTTTTCTGTTCATTTTTCTTATTACGGAGGATATTCAATGGCTTTTAGATTCCTGGTGCGACTTGGGAGATAGGGAAAAAGTTGTAACTTTGCGCCCGTCTATGAAGATCATCAGGACTTCGATATTACCCTTTCACGGATTCTCGGCCATCAATCTGCTGGGCATCCTTTTTGTGCATCATGGGGTGTATCTGAGTAATGAGTTGATTAATCACGAGCGCATCCACACGGTTCAGCAGCGTGAGATGCTGTTTGTGTTTTTCTACATCTTCTATATGCTGGAGTGGCTGGTGAGGCTCCCCATGAAGGGCAATGCCTACCGCAATATCTCGTTTGAGCGCGAGGCCTATGCCAACCAGCGCAATCTTGATTACCTGAAGTCCCGTCCGCTTTATGCTTGGCGGCACTACTTGAAGAAACCTGTTCGTGAAACCAAAAACCACAATATATAATAAATGAGAAAAATATATCTATCGATATTGATGGTGGTGGCCACCACGCTGCATGTCGCCGCCTATACTGCTCAGGAGGCTGTCGACAAATTTGTATCTCACAGTTCGCTGCGCTATGCCTCGGTGGGTGTGAATGTCATTGACCTGGACTCTGCCAAGTCGATTGCCACTTATCGCCCTGAACAAGCCAACATCACGGCCTCGACAATGAAGACTGTGGTCTCGTCGGCTGCTCTGGGTCTGCTGGGGCCGCATTTCCGTTTTGAGACACCCGTCTATCTTGATGGAGAGGTTGTCGATGGTTGCTTCAAGGGCAACATCGTCATCCGCGGCATGGGCGATCCCACGTTGGGCTCCGTGTTCCTGCCGAACCAGGCCAATATCGTTGACGAGATACTTGACGCCCTGCGTGCCCGTGGCATCACCAGCATCCAGGGGCAAGTTATCGGTGACGACAGTTACTACAGTTACCCATATTATGACGAGGATTGGGATGTGGGCGACTTGGCCTACGACTACGGCGCTGCGGTTCATGCCTTGAACTTTCATGATAACCTCATGACGGTTTCTGTCAGTCTGGATGGCCGTGGCCGAGTGTCTTACTCGTCCATCACGCCCGCGGTGCCTGGCGTGAAGGTTATCAGCCGTTGCCGTCCCAACCGTGGCCGTAACCACGTCACGCCCTATTTGGACTACAGCGTGCCCGCCTTGATCTTCACTGGTGACGCGGCATCCAAGTCCTATCACAATACCTATGCCAACCCCACGCCTGCGCCCATGTTGGTCGATAGTGTGGAACGTGCCCTGTTGCGCAGCGAGATACGTTATGAGTATTCGCCTGAGGCTCTCGGTGAGATTCAGCAAGCCGAGCGCAGTCTGCTTGCCTTGCATCTCTCGCCGGAATTGACCGAGATTATCACTTCGTTGCTTGACCGTAGCGACAATATGTTTGCCCATGCGCTGTTGCGGGCTATCGGGGCCCGCGAGTGGGAGCACAAGAGAGTTGAACACACCCAGTCCGACCTCGATGCTATCGGCGTGGGCGCTGTCAAGCGCTGGCTGGAGCAACAGGGAGTCAACACCGATCCGCTGTTCATGCGTGACGGCAGTGGCTTGGCGAGGGGCAACAAGGCGTCGGTCAATTTCTTCGGAGATATGTTGACGATGATGGCTCACCGCAGGTTTGACGGCGTGCGTCTGTGTGACCTCATGCCTACAGCGTCGGGACGTGCGGGCAAGACTCTCAAGGAAAATCCCTTGAGTGACCTGATCGTCCTCAAGTCGGGCAGCATGCGCCACGTGCAGTGTTTTGTGGGTTACTATCCTGCCGATGAGCCCCGCTACGCCTTTGCTGTGCTGGTCAACAATTTCACCTGTTCCCAGGCCAGCATCCGCGAACAGATAGGTGTCTTTCTTTGCAATCTTTTTGAATAAATTAGCTTGAGTTTCAAAAAAAGTTAGTAAACTTGCAGGCTGAATGTAAAACAAATCCTTGGCGAAGTATCGCTAAGCGACAATATAACAGACGATTATGAATATTGCGATAGAGAAAATGCTATCTCATGTTTACGAGATAGAGGGTCTATTGCTCGTTACCCGCCGCTTGGGTGAGGAGAATACCCCTGATGTCATTACCAATAAAATCAAGCGCAAGGTGCGCGAGTTGGCCGAAATGTGTGGCGTGGAGCTTCCTGCCGCTCAGCCTGTCGAGGAGCCCCAGGTCGCACAACAACCTGTAGCAGCGCCTCAACAGCCTCAAGAGCCAGAGCCCGTCAAGGAACCCGAGCCTGCCGTCCATCTGCCCGAAGAGGATTATGATGCCGACGAGACTTGGCAGCACGACAATGGCGAGGAATTCAAGGAGGTGTTCACGTCGGACTACAAGGAACCAGAGCATCAGGTGCCTGTCGAGGACCGCGAGCCCGACGATGATATCACTGTCGAGTTCATCGAGGCTCCCGAGGAAGAGACCCCTGTTGTTCCTCCTGCAAATCCGGCCCCTAAGGCGACCCCCGTTCCTCCTGTCTTCCATGATCCCGAGGAACAGAACGATGAACCCGTTCCTGAGCCTGATCCCAACGTCCTGCCCGAGGCAGAAGACGAACCCGATATCACCGTGGAATTTATCGAGGCCGAGGACGATGTGCTCCCCGAACCCGAAGAGGAGATGCCAGTGCCCCCTGTTCCCACAGAGTTCCCCGAACCCGAGGAGGAACCTCTGCGCGTGGACCAGAAACTGCAACGCCACCTCTCCAAGGATATCCGCAAGGCTTTCTCGGTCAATGACCGTTTCCGTTTCCAGCGCGAACTCTTTGCCGGAAGTGCCAACGCAATGAATACCGCCATCGAGCACATCGAGGCGATGAGAAGCTATGGCAATGCCGAGTTGTATTTCTTCAGCCAGTTGAATTGGGACCGCGAGAACGAGGTTGTGAAGGACTTCATGGCCATCGTGCGTAACCATTTCCAGCAGTGATATTTTCCTTGCCACCATCATGGCCGGTAAACTATACATAGTACCCACCCCAGTAGGGAACCTTGGTGACATGACGCCCCGCGCCATCGAGGTGCTCAAGGCCGTGGACATCGTTCTGGCCGAGGATACCCGCACCAGTGGCGTGCTGCTCAAGCATTTCGGCATTGAAACGCCCATGCGCAGCCACCACAAGTTCAACGAGCACGAGGCGGTAGCAGCCGTTGTCGAGCGGTTGCAGGGTGGGGAAGTGATGGCACTGGTCAGTGATGCCGGCACTCCAGGCATCAGCGATCCCGGTTTCCTGCTCTCGCGCGAGTGTCGTCGCCATGGCATAGAAGTCGAGACCTTGCCGGGCGCCACAGCGTTTGTGCCAGCATTGGTCAATTCCGGCTTGCCATGCGACAGGTTCGTATTCGAGGGCTTCCTGCCCCAGAAGAAGGGCCGTGCCACCCGCCTCGAGGAATTGAAGGCTCAGCCGTTGACGATGGTCTTCTATGAGTCGCCCATGCGATTGTTGAAGACCCTGCAGCAGTTTGTGGAGACCTTCGGTGCCGACCGTGAGGCCAGTGTGGTGCGCGAAATCAGCAAGTTGCACAACACGACTCACAATGGCACGTTGGGTGAACTCGTTGAGTATTTCACCGCCAATGTGCCGCGCGGCGAGATTGTCATCATTGTCGCCGGTTGCCCGATTGTGGCGGCGGCCAAGGTTGACAAGTATGCCGCCTTCAAGCAGAAGAGCGCTAAAGTTTGAACATAAACATAAATGAAAATAGGTATGAAAAAGATCATGTATTTTGTTTGGTTGATGGTAGTGCTGGCTATTTTGCCCGCTTGTCAACGCAGCAACAAACTGGAAGAGGAGGCCATGCGCCAGGATTCCATCAATGCCGTGCTGCAGGACTCCATCAATACTGCTAATGCTGAGAAAGATAGCCTCATGCAACTCATGGGTGACATCGCCGACGGCATGCAGCAGATTAAGGAACTGGAAGACATCGTGTCGGTCAATAACCTGAGTGGTGAGACTCCTGACCGCAAGAAACAACTGCGTGACGACATCGTTCTGATTCAGCAGTCCATTAACAAGCACAAAGCCCGCCTTGCCGAATTGGAAAACAGGCTCAAGCAATCTACCAATTACAACGCCACGATGCAGAAGTCCATTGCCAACCTCAAGCAGCAGCTCGAGGAACAGCAGAAGACCATCAACGGCCTGACGGATCAGTTGGCGGCTGCACACATCCAGATCAAGAACCTTAACCAGAGCGTAGATTCCCTGAACACGGTCAACAAGGCCGTTATCAAGGAGAAAGAGGCTGCTCAAGAGGAGTCCAAGCAACTCACATCCGAGGTGAACAACCTGAACGTGTGCTACTATGTCATCGGTTCCAAGAAGGAACTCAAGAACCACAAGATTATTGAGACCGGCTTCCTGCGCAAGACAAAAATCCTGCAGGGTGACTACGAGATGTCCTATTTCACTAAGGCCGACCGCCGCATCCTGAGCGAAATTCCACTGCACAGTTCCAAGGCTGAGGTGATGACCAACCATCCCCGTGACTCCTACGAGATCGTGGACCATGGTAATGTCAAGACTCTGCACATCCTGAATCCTGCCCGTTTCTGGGAGAAGTCTAATTTCTTGGTTGTCAAGGTGGATTAATGAAGGTAGTCCTGGCGTTTGATAAGTTCAAAGGCTCGGCTACTGCTCAACAACTCAACGATGCCGCGCGGCAGGCTCTCGACCGTTGTGAGGGAGTCCATGCCGTGAGTGTGCCGATTGCCGATGGCGGTGACGGCACAACCGTTGTGCTCGCCGCTAAGCGCGAGGGCCAGTGGATGACGATGCCCACTATGGGCCCCTTGCTGCAGCAGGCACCTGTCACGGCACAGTATTTCTTGTGTGACGACGGCACGGCACTCATCGAGGTGGCTGCCGCCAGTGGGTTGGCGTTACTGGCTCCGGAAGACAGAAATGTGATGCGGGCAACGACATTGGGCACAGGCCTGTTGATGCGTGACGCCATGGAGCATGGTGCCACGCACATTGTGTTAGGCTTGGGAGGCTCGGCTACTTGTGACGCGGGTATGGGTATCCTCAGTGCCCTTGGCGCAGAATTTCTGGATGCTGCCGGGCACCATCTCTATCCCAGTGGAGAATCCCTTGACAAAATCAGCCATATTGAGACCTTAGGCATACCTCAGACTGTGCGCGATTGCCGCTTCACGCTCTTGACCGATGTGGACAACCCCTTGTGTGGTGAGCGTGGGGCAGCGCGGATTTTCGCCCCACAGAAGGGCGCTTCGCCAGTTCAGGTCGAGCAGTTAGAGCAAGGCCTGTCCCATGTGGCCACTATTGTGGGTGACGCAATCGCCAACCAGGCAGGCTGTGGCGCGGCAGGCGGCATCCCCTCGTTGATGATGCATCTGCTCGATTGCGAACTCTTGCCTGGCGGTCCTTATGTCCTCAAGCAGAACGGCATGGAAGAGGCCCTTGACGGCGCTGATATCGTCATCACGGGCGAGGGAAAACTCGACAAGCAGACGCTTATGGGCAAAGGCCCGGGGTGCGTCATCAGTATGGCGCAGGAGCGGGGCATTCCTGTAGCGGCCATTTGCGGCACGATAGCCGAGGGCTTTGACTATAAGCAGGCTGGCCTTACAGCAGCGGTTGCCGTGAGCAACGGCCTCCCCCTCGACTTGGCCATGGACACAGAATCCACCCTCATGCGCGTCGCTAGCGCGGTAGTCAATCTTATTTCCCAATAAAACAAGAGAGCAAGACCGCAGCGCCATGCGCCCAATCTTGCCCTCTCTCTTTAAACTCTAAACTCTAAACTTTAAACTTTTTTAGTTGCTCACCGAGCAACTAAAATTTCATGTACATGTGGCGGTTGCGGCCCGCACGGTGACTAACGTGGATCCAGCGGCAGCCCTTCTCGTCGATACACTGGTCAACAGGGAGGTCCAGTCGCTTGATCAGGGCCAGCAGGCGGCGGTTGGCGCTACGGGAGCCGACGGTGATGTCTGCTGCCTCACCGCGCAGGTGCTGGCTGCCTGGTGTACCGCCTACCGCCTCGTTCAGTTCGGGACATCGGTAACCGCTGTTCACCCTGATGGGGCCGCCCCACGCCTCGCGCAGCGGGTCAAGCACATGGTCCACCAGTTCGTGGAGAGCCTTGACGGCGCTGGGCGGAGGCGTGTTGTCGATGCCTAAGCATCGGGCGGTTGCCGATCGCGTGAGTTCCTTGATGGTGAAGTACTTCATCGCGTCGTGATGCGCATGTGCGCCTTGGGGTAACGTAATACCAGGCAAGAAGCCTCGGTCATCACCAGTGCATCCACGTTGCGCACGCCGCTTTTCTTGAGGTTGAGTTGCTCGGTGCTGAAGGGGATGTGGGTATATTTCTGGATATACTCGGGATCAATGATGATACCGTTCTCTTCCATGCCCACCTCGTCGAACACCTCGCTCAGCAGCAGGTACAGGCAGCCGAACTTGCTACGCAACTCCGTGAAATCGATGCCCCACTTGCTGACGTGCTGGCCAGCGGTAATGACACGCGTGTAGTCGAGTTTGCTGATGCGGCTGATGAGTCCGCTGCCGCCAATCAGGATCTTGCGCTTGCTGCCCGCATTGCCGGTAAAGGCTTCGCGCATCAGATCCACCATCTTGCCCACGTTGAGATCGACACTCATCTCGAGGCCGTATTCCTTGCCGGCCTGGTCCCAGATGCCGCCCGTGAAAAAGACATGCTCCTTCTTGACGGGATCCCAAATCTGACGTGCGGCACCAAAGAGGAAGGACTTCTCCATGCCCAGTCGCATGTCATAGACGGCCGCTTCTTCCTGGTCGCTCATGGTCCATCCCACTTCCTTGTTGGCCAGGCGTTGCAACGTGGATTGTTCCACCTGCATCTTGAAGATCTGGCACAGGTTGCGGCTCTTCTTGGGCAGGGACTCAAACTGCGGGGACTGCACGTCGAGTTCGCTAGCCGCGCGGCCCATGCGCACCAGAGCCGTACCGCTGGGCACTTCGGGGAAGCAGTTGGGCACACCATTGATGGTGAAACCGTTCACTGCCATGACCGTGACGCCGTTGCTGTCGCGGCTCAGTACATAGAGCATGAGGTCCTGCTTAGTCTCGCTCTGGCCTTGACTGTCAGCACCGGGAATGCCCTGTACAAGAATCGTGTCGGTGGGGTCAAAGATGTCGTTGTTGTCGGTGCTGATGACAAGTGTGGGACTCTCTTCGCCAGCGCTGGGTTCCGACGCTTCGATATCGCTGGTGAGTATCGTTTTGGTCGGTTTGGTGTCAACGCTGTAGTAGTCAACGACCATGCTGCCGCTGTGCTTGCTGCCCGCATAGCGTGAAATCTGATCGATGGGCGTGGACATGGGGCGGATTTTCACGATCTGCTGGTCAATCTCGTTGAGCAGGAGGTCGGGAGATCCCTCACGGCTCAGGTCGGTGGTCAGTGGTCCGTCAACGACATGCTTGCCGTCTTCGACGCCGGCAATGAGCATTCCCACGGCCAGCGTGGCGCTTGATCCTGCTCCCGAGATGCACGATGCCAAGATGGCAATGAGGATCATGATGATAACAAAGAGTACTAACTTCTTGTGGCGGCGCATCCAGCGCACAGCCTTGAAAAAATGACTGTTGTTCATGGTAATAAATATTTAAAAAATGAATAAAAACGATTAACGATTAACTCTTATCTTTTATCTCTTATCTCTTATCTCTTATCTCTCTCTCCCAGATGCTGCGGCGGCAGTAACGTGGGAAAACGGGTGTGGATTGGGGCTCGTCCTCGTCCTCGCTCTGAGGGTGCATGACGGCCTCGATTTTCTCGTTGCGGCCTCTCAGGTAGCCAGCAGCATCGGCATTCTGTACATCGTCATCGTGGCTGATGCCGCGGGCGAGGGTCGCGAGAAGTTCATCGGTGGTTGCCTGTGCGTCCAGGCCCTCGGTTAGCAGGGTGAGGCGCCGGGTCATATCCTCGTCCATACCCATGGCGGCGATGCGTTGGGCCAGGGTAGGGGAGGCGGTCGGCTCCTGGGGAGCGGCCTCGTTGGGTTCTTCACTGTGGCGAAAGGGCGGTGGCGTGGCCACTGTCGTCGCCTCTTGTAATTCACGGTTTTCTTGTTCGTGGTTCATGGTGTATTGATTTTAA
>JAEEGL010130320.1_pt1 | contig 13957 bp, 9 predicted proteins | sample 9134231 | NCBI WGS metagenome assembly JAEEGL01 (sample SAMN16246548, study PRJNA631951) | gut metagenome | biome: gut microbiome; feature: rumen; material: fiber-attached | host: Bos | place: Iran: Karaj | collected 2018-10
AAAAAAGAAGGATAAGGCGTCGCAGGAAAGTTGTAAGGGGATTTCGTAAAACGTTTATCAATCTTGTGTTTGCTCCGGCAAGGATACCGAAGATCAAACAGGATACGGTCGATCTTGTAATGCGGTTATGTGAGACTGCTGCGATCGTATTTGCGGCAGTCCTTGTAGCCCACATCGTAATACCCGATGTGATAAGGACGGGACTTGTGGTTGTGTGCGGAGCAGCATTCGTTGTACTTTGCGGCGTGATCAAATTATCGGATTATCAGGAAAAGATAGAACAATATAAGTACTACGGATTCAGGATATGATCCGTAAAGAGGGGAGAAAGAGTCGCGGAAAAGGGGCCGCGGCTCTTTTGTTATTTATAATTCCATCGCTATGTCATAGACTGCGGGATTAAGCTCTCTTATACAGTCCATATGCTCGTTGAGAAGTTCTATGTTCGTGTCATAGTCTTTGTGGAAATACTTGATAAGGTTGAAGTAAGCCCAGGCACTGTTTGCATCGGGATATACGATCGCCTTCTGGAAATATTTCTTTGCAAAAGGAATGTTGATGTAATCGTGGAGCATTACCTTGTCGCCGGAAGACGATCTTATCTCGCCTATCATATAAAACAGTCCGAGGCGGTTGGCAGCGTAAGGTTCGTACCGGTCTGCCGATATCGTAAGGTAGTGTATGAAATTGTTCACATGGCTGTCGATATCGCCGACACCTTTTACGATTATATCCGCTTCCTTTGCGGCTAAATTGTTACATGCGTAAACATATCCGTCTTCCGCGGCATCCTCAAAGTATTCCTCGGGTGAAGTTTTTTCTTCGAGCCTGTCCGCAAGGGAAGGGGATTCTTTGATTATCCTTCCGATAAGATTGACGGCCGCGGGTGACTTGCACGCCGATAAAGTTGCAAGGGCAAGATCCATTGCAAGGCTTAATCTTACGTCCCTTGTCAGGTTTTCGATCTCATCTATGATCTCGCATTTCTTGAGTATTGATTCGCACCTGTAGTTTACGAGATAGTAACCTATCGTGTAGAAAGCAAGAGGTGTTCCGTTTCCCTCACATTCGATATCGCTTCCCGAAAAAGTGATCCCCGCTGCTTCACAGTAGAGCGGGAATGCCTTCCTGTAGTTGTTCCTGCAGCTTATCTTGCGGTAGAACAGAAGGTCGGCATATGATTTTAGCGCAGCTTTGTTTCCCGTAAGCGCAAGGCAGATGATCTCACGCTCGGAAGAAGGTGAGCTGTATCCGTACTTCGCAAAAACAGTCTCGTTTAGTACCATCTCGTCAGCTTTGTACGTGTTGTCACATCTGATCTTCATGTCAAACCTCCTTTGTGTCTGAACTTTCCTTAACAGTTGATACGGCTATAAGTATCGGAAGCGCACAGAACATTGCGTAAACATAACGGAATTCGGCAAATACGGGCGTCGAGACAAGAAGCGATAATACGATCGCAAGTATCGGAACCGCCGCGATGATACCGGTGCGGTTTTTTGTTGCCGCGCAAATTGCCGTAAGGAAAAGCACTACCCAGAAGAAAAATCCCGTTGCCGTAAACAGCATCAGCAGATCGTTGTTGTAGTAGAGCCACAGGTATTCATCCATGAAGCGGTGCACGTTATCTGACATGACGGTCTTTGTTATGCCGTACGCGTTGTCTTCGATGTCCCAGTACCATATCCAGTATGTATAGCCGCTGTTCCAGTAGCCGCACGTGCTGTCCACCCATGCGGTCACGTATGACATCGGATTGTGGATGAGAGTGCGCACGTAAAGCTTTGCGAATGCCCCCATGTTTTCCTTAAGATGATCCTCATTTCCGTAATCCCTTATCATGTTCTTTACGGGGTCGGAGATGTTGGGATCGTATGTATCGGCTATCGCCGTAAGATCAGCTATCTGAGAGAGAAACTCTGCATCCTCGGGATCGATATATCCGTTATCGGCAACTGTCCTTGCAACCTGCTGGAGAGGTATCGAAAGCGATTCCACGGTATCGGGCTGCGTAACACCAAGCGCGGCAAGGACGGAATGCTTTAATACAAAAGCGACAACGATCGTTGCGAGCATGATCAGTATGAGCTTCTTTTGCTTCCTTGCAAGAAGTACGACAGACAGGAATACAAATACGTATGCGAACAGGCCGTTACTCCTTATAAGGCACATTACAAGGGAACACAACGCAAATCCTACATATGAAGCGGTGGTATGTCCGATCCCTTTCATAAGTCTTATGAAAAATATTATCATCAGTGTTACGAAAGCACCGAAGTATACATCTTTCCAGACCGTGAACGAATACATGATATGAAACGGCATCACGGCATACCATACGGCAGCAACTGTGCAGCACCATGTCGGAAGCTTAAGTACGGCCATGTTGTATATGACAAATGCAAAAGTAAACGCCATGAAGAAGATCTGAAAAACAACGTATGTTGCGACGGCGGCATTTAGTGAACCAAACAGCGCGGTCCCGATGCGAAGGAACACTCCGAGGATCATCGTATGATAAAACGGCTGGTGGTTTGAATACTTGCCGGACAGAACCTGCCCGACCTGGTCTATCGAGTCGAGCGAGAGAAGTCCCGGGAAGTAGCAGCATACGTAAATGATCATGTATATGAGGAAAATGACTGCAAACGGGACTAAAAAGAAGAGCTGTTTTTTTCTTTTGTCTTCCGAAGGAAGAGTAAAGGTCAGCTCGCCGGTTTTTGTAAAGACATAAAGAAGAATGTTATATGTACAAAAATACGTTCCCGACATTATGATCAGGATCAGTGCAAGCTTAACTATTCGCACGAACAAGGAACTTCTTACGTCGGGCATTGCGGGATGAAGCCATATACCGTAATTGGCAAGTGTGATAAAGCTCGCCGCGACGAAAGATATGATATAAAGAGCGTAACGTCTTTTATTATCTTTATCCGGCTTTAAAGAGCGGTTCTTTGCGGCAGTAAACAGCGCAAAAAGTGCCGTTATAAGATAAGGCGGGAACATAGCCCTGCCTTTTAACAAAACGATCAGGCAGGCAATGATGCAAAGGTTACCGATAAGATAAGTTCTTTTGCCCATCAGTAATCGCTCCCTGAGTCATAAGGATAAGGGTCGGAAAATACAGGCTCAAGATCCTCAAACACATTACGGTCGAATACGAGAATGTACAGACCGTCGTCATATTTTATCTGCTCGATGCTGTTTGCAACAAGAGTATCCTTAGTGTATGCCATTTCTTCTGAATCTACCGCAACGAAGTATCTGTCGGTACCGGGAACGTCGGCATAATCGGAAGGGTCTGACTGATAATGTCTTACACCGTACCGACCGTCCGGCCAGAAAACGATAGGGCTTACATGCACACTGTCATCACTGAGGATCGTTACAGCATTGGCGGAATTCCAGAATGAAGAATAACCGCGCGTAAGACCGTGCTCTTTGTATATCTCGATCAGCTTATCGTTACGGTTTGCGTTTAATGCCGAAGGTATACGTTTTACCGTCAGCATGGACATAAGTGCGCATACCGCAATGACCGGGATAATAAGCACAAACCAGCGTACATACAGTTTTTCTTTTATCATGTATAGCGAATAGACCATCGTGACCATAAGCGCACAGCACACAAGGCCGGCAAGCCGCCAGTTTGAAACGAGCGCATAACTTACCGAATAAGTCAGCATCGTAGTTGCAAACATGATGTGGTAGAAAAGGATGAAGAGCCGTATCATACGGTTTCCTATCTTTTTGAGTGAAAAAAGTGCAAACACCGGAACGACGAGTATCACGAGCGCAAGAACGTACATGCACAGTATCCTTATTCCGTCAAAGCTTGCCATAAGTACATCCGAGCTGGAATCATCGGTCAGAACCTTGATCCATTCGAGAAGGAACGGACTCTGCTTCCACACCCAGCCGTCCGACGGAAGAAGCGCCGTTATCGATGCTTCGTAATTACGGCTCCTGAAGAAGATCGTCTTGATGACTATCCCTGCAAGCCCTCCACAGGCAATATAACTAACGCTTTTTATAAGCTCGCGGTCGCCCGAAAATGAAATCGGCTCTTTGTTTAAATATCTTTCAAGAACAAGGGATCCTGCAAAAGGCACGAAGAACAAAAGCATTGTCGCTATACCGTTAGTGCAGCACAGCATGCAGAATATGCACATGATCCACGTAAAGAGCTTCCCGTGATGATTTTCGCTGTTATATACGTCTGAGTGTTTAAGAAGGCTGAATGATACGCACATGAACACTATAGCCAGGCTGTAGTGTATGATGTGTCCGTAGAAGATCATGCGCGTTATCTGCGAGGCGCACATGAGTATCATCGTGATGCCGGACAGTGCGAACGACTCACCGCGCGTATGATCCTGTGCTCTCATAAAAGCATACAGCGCCGCCGCAAATATCAAGGCAAATACTGTCATGCCGATCTTGTGAGATAAGTAAGTAAGTCCGAACACGGATACTATCGGCATCATGAGCGGTATACCGGAAAACGGGAGAAAATACGCATACCAGTAATCCGGATCGTAGAAATGTCCGCTCTTTACCGCGGTGTACGCCCAAAGGAGCGTATCGGTGTAATCGCCGTTATATTCGGCGCGGCAACGCTTAAAAATGAAAAAAACCACGACCGCAAGAGCGAGCGCAAATATGCACAGTCCCGCAACAGCCGTGAGAGTCTTTTTGTGTTTTTTTATAAGTTCCATCATGACAAAAAAGATTATATACCGACTGCAGTTACCATTTCAATCAAAAACTGTTATAATACTTGACAAGCGTGCCATTAAATCGATAGGAGACGATACGAACGTGAAGATATCAGAATTACTGAAAAAAGACGCAAACCAAATGTCGTTTGAGGTGTTCCCTCCGAAGACGAGCGATAAATACGACAGCGTGCAGGCTGCGACCGAGAGCATCGCGGCACTCCATCCGGCGTTCATGTCCGTGACATACGGTGCGGGCGGCGGCACGAGCAAATACACGCTCGATATAGCAAAGAACATAGAAAGATCGCACGGCGTTTTAAGTCTTGCGCATCTTACGTGCGTCAACTCGACGAAGGGGACGGTAAGGGAGAGGATCGCCGATATAAAGGCGGCGGGGATACAGAACATAATGGCTCTTCGCGGAGACCTGACACCGGAGATGGAGAAAAAAGACCGTGCCGACTGGGATTACCATCATGCTGTTGAACTCATCAGGGAAATAAAGGAAAGCGGCGATTTCTGCGTAGGTGCCGCATGCTATCCCGAGGTTCATCCGGAGAGCGCCAACCAGCATGAGGATATAATGCATCTTAAGGAGAAAGTCGACGCAGGTGCTGATTTTCTTACAACACAGATGTTCTTCGACAACAACCTGTTCTACAATTTCCTTTATAAGATAAGGGAGGCGGGCATTACCTGTCCCGTTATCCCGGGTATCATGCCGATAACGAACGCAAACCAGGTGGAGCGTGCGATACAGCTGTCGGGCTCGTTCATGCCGCAGCGCTTCAAGAGTCTTGTTGATGCGTTCGGAAACGATCCGAAGGCAATGTGCCAGGCGGGCATCGCATATGCGACCGACCAGATCATAGACCTGTATGCAAACGGCATCAGATTTGTTCATGTGTATTCGATGAACAAACCTAACGTAGCTTCCGCGATACTTGACAACCTGTCGGAAATAGTCAAAAGATGACGGGACAGGGTATAAAATCATTTGAACTGGATGATTACAACCGCAGGGAGATACTCCGCTATGCGCAGTGTCCGGGCTCTACGGACGCGGAAACTCTCCGCGTAATGGAAGAGTGCATTAAAGAGTGCGAAGATGCCGCGGCTTTTTCCGGAAGGGTATCGTATACCGTGCTTCCTATCCTGTCACTAGATGCGGTATCCGGCGAGATCGATATGCAGCATTTAAAGATCACGAGCAGATCGCTTGCGGCAAATCTTGAAGGATGCAAAGAGGCTGTTGTTTTTACGGCAACGGTCGGGCCTACGATAGACCGCATGATCAAAAAATATAACAAGCTCGATCCGGTCAAAGCACTGTTCATGCAGGCTCTCGGTGCCGAGAGGGCAGAGACACTCTGTAACATGTTCTGCAGTTCTTTTTCGCAAACACTTCGGCCGAGGTTTTCGCCCGGATTCGGCGACCTTACACTTGATATACAGCCGCAGGTTCTCGCAGTCACAAACGCAAGGAAGAACCTCGCGATCACGCTCGACGGAGGGTTTCTTATGTCGCCGAGTAAATCTGTGACTGCATTCGTAGGTATTGACAAGTAAGCGTTCGGCCGTACTGCGTGGCCTGTCCTTTTAGGAGTAGAGAAATAGATGAATTTCCGTGAATTCTTGAGAGACAATTTCGTGATCCTCGACGGCGGCATGGGCTCGCTGCTGCAAAAGCGCGGCCTTAAGCCGGGGGAGAAGCCGGAGACATATAATATCCTGCATCCCGAGATGATCATCGATATACAGAAGGCATATTTCGACGCGGGCTCGAACGTTGTCAACGCGAACAGCTTCGGAGCCAATCCGTTCAATTTCCCTGATGAAGATGAGATGCGCGACGTTATCGTTGCGGCGATCAAAAACGCAAAAGAGGCGGCAAGGCTGTCGAACGAAGGCTCTTTGGAGAGTGCGAAGCGGCCGAAGTTCGTATCTCTTGATATAGGCTCCCTCGGGCAGCTTCTTGCTCCGTACGGACAGCTTGAATTCGAGGATGCCGTCGAGGCATTTGCAAAGATCGTCAGGATCGGTGCGGATGCGGGTGCGGACCTTGTATCGATAGAGACGATGAACGACTGCCTTGAGACGAAGGCGGCGCTTCTTGCGGTCAAGGAAAACTGCGACCTGCCCGTTATAGTGACGGACGCGTTTGACGCTAACGGACAGCTCATGACAGGTGCGAATCCGTCTGCTATGACGGCGATGCTCGAGGCCATGGGTGCCGATGCGGTCGGAACTAACTGCTCGGTCGGACCTCGCCAGCTTCGCGGTGTAATGGAAGAATTCCTCGGCTGCGCTTCGGTTCCCGTCGTATTCAAACCGAATGCGGGACTGCCGCGTGTTGAAAACGGCGAGACCGTATTTGACGTTACGGTCGATGAGTTTGCCGAAGAAGTCATCATGCAGATGAAAGCCGGAGTAAGGGTAGTCGGCGGATGCTGCGGTACTACACCGGAGTATATCAAAAAGGTCACGGATCTTATAGCAGCAAATGATCTTAAGCCGGTAGCGCTCACCGATAAAAATCTGTCAGTTGTTAGCTCTTACACCCACGCTGTATATTTTGACAAAGACCCGATCCTGATCGGTGAGAGGATCAATCCGACCGGAAAGAAAAGGTTCAAGCAGGCACTTATCGAGCATGACATGGACTATATACTTAATGAGGGACTTCGTCAGGCGGATGAGAAGGTGCATATACTTGATGTAAATGTCGGTATTCCCGATATCGATGAGCCGGCGCTTCTTACGGAGACTGTAAAAGAGCTTCAGGCAGTAACGGATCTTCCGCTGCAGCTTGATACATCCGATCCGGTCGCTATGGAGTCTGCCCTTCGCGTATATAACGGCAAGGCGATGATCAATTCCGTAAACGGAAAAGAGGAAGTCATGAACGCGATCTTCCCGCTCGTAAAAAAATACGGCGGATTTGTTGTTGCGCTTACGATAGATGAGAGCGGTATTCCAGATACAGTAGAAGAGAGGATAAATATCGCAAAGCATATAATATCCGTGGCCGAAAGCTACGGCATAGAGCGCAAAGACCTTATATTCGATCCGCTTTGCATGACGATAAGTGCGGACACAAAAGCGGCTGTCACAACACTTGAATGCGTACGTATTCTCCGTAATGAGCTTGGAGTGCATACGTCACTCGGAATAAGCAATGTTTCGTTCGGACTTCCGAAGCGCAGCATGGTGACTGCGGGTATGTTCGCGGCGGCACTTGAAAACGGTCTGTCAGCTGCGATCATGAATCCGTTCTCGTCCGAGATGATGACGACGTATCATACTTTCAGGGCACTTCACGATCTTGACGACAACTGCATGGACTTCATCGCTTTTGCAGACGGATATGATGAGAAGTACGGTCAGACGGTCGTTAAGGAGACAGCGCAAAAGCCGGAAGATAATACAAAAGCGGAAGATGATACACAGCTTACCCCGCTGATGACCGCGATAGTCAAAGGACTTAAAGACAAAGCATCAAAGATCACGCAGACGCTCATTACGGAGGAAAACAAAAATCCTCTCGACATAGTGTCCGCAGAAGTCATTCCCGCACTTAACGTTGTCGGTGAAGGTTTCGAGAAAAAGAAAATATATCTGCCGCAGCTTCTTATGAGCGCGGAAGCCGCAAAGGAAGCTTTTGTGATCATAAAGGCACAGCTTGAGAAGACAAAGGACAGCGATCAGGCGGCATCTAAGAATTCCGATGTTAAGATCGTTATAGCGACCGTCAAAGGGGACGTCCACGACATAGGAAAGAATATAGTAAAGCTTCTTCTCGAAAACTACGGGTTTGATGTGACCGATCTCGGAAAGGACGTAGATCCCGAGGATGTACTAAAGGCCGTGACTGAGCTTAAGGCGCAGGTTTGCGGACTGTCGGCGCTAATGACTACAACGGTCCCTGCGATGGAAGAGACGATAAAGCTTATTCACGAAAAGGCACCGTGGTGCCGCGTGATGGTCGGTGGTGCCGTTCTTACGCAGGAATATGCCGATAAGATAGGTGCCGATGCCTATTCGAAAGATGCCATGGGATCGGTCAGGTATGTTGAAAGTTTGTCTTGATTTTTCGCATACTTACCATTATTATTACTTTAACACGTGATTGTGACATGAGGATAAGAGATGACTGGATTTGATTTTCTTAATCAGGAAGTGGCGCTTGAATATTGTGCGGGCGACGAGGAGATATTCCGCGAGGTACTTGAAGGGTATCTTGAAGAGGACAGACGTGAAGAGCTGGCACGTTTTTTTGAAGCGGAGGATCTTCCTAATTACCGCGTGGTCGTTCACGCCATCAAGTCTACGAGCCGTACGATAGGTGCCGAGGAGCTTTCGGATAAGGCTAAGGCGCTTGAGTATGCGGCTGCCGACGGAGATATCGCGTATATCAGGGAGAACAATGCCGAGCTTGTAACGATGTACGCAGATATGCTTGAGAAGATAAAGGCAAATCTTTGACCGGAACAATGAACACCCGGATCAATATTTCCGTAAGAGGACTCGTTGAGTTCATCATGCGAAGCGGCAACATCGACAACCGTCGTAAGGCCGCCGCGGGAAGTGATGTGATGCTCGAGGGAGCAAATATACATCGCATGATCCAGCGCCGCATGGGTAAGAACTACCGGGCCGAAGTATACCTTTCATGCATCGTAAGACGCGCCGATGTCGAGATAGTTATAGACGGGCGTGCGGACGGCATCATATTGCCTTCCGAAGACGATGAACATATCAGATCATTTACTGACGAACCCAAACTCGAAACCGCAGATCTTGAACTTTTGCCGGAGCCTGAAAATGCGCTCCCTGTTTCTTATGCCGATATACGAAACGACAGGGAATACAAGGAGGATGTCGATCTTAAGGGCAAGGTTGTCATTGACGAGATCAAGACGACTTACCGTGATCTTGAGAGGATCGCAAAGCCCGAGGAGGAGCATCTGGCGCAGGCAAAGTGTTATGCGTATATGCTCTCTTCGATGATGCACCTTGATGAGATAGGTGTGCGCATGACATACTGCAATACCGAGACGAAAGAGATCAGGTATTTTGACAGCCTGTATACTTATGAGGAAATATCCGCCTGGTTTAAATCTCTTATGAAGGCGTATGTCAGGTGGGCTGATTTTGAAACGGGCTGGAAGAAGATACGTAATATGAGTATAGAAACCATGGAGTTTCCGTACGTTTACCGTGCCGGTCAACGCGAACTCATGGCCCAGGTGTACACATCCATAGTTAAAAAAGAGAGGCTTTTTGTCATGGCACCGACAGGTGTCGGCAAAACTCTCGCAAATGTATATCCTTCACTCAAAGCATTTCCGGCCGGCAAGGCCGACAAGATATTCTACCTTACCGCCAAGACGATAACGAGGACCGTTGCGTCCGACTGTCTTAACATACTTCGCGCAGGCGGGGATAAGCTTCGCCTTAAATCCGTTGTACTTACCGCAAAAGAGAAGATATGTCCGAAAGATTCATGTGAATGCAATCCGGACGCATGTCCGTATGCAAAGGGGCATTATGACAGGATAAACGATGCGATGTACGATCTTCTCGTAAACGAGGATGAATTCTCGCGTGATAAGATTCTTTTGTACTCGGAAAAACACATGGTATGTCCGTTTGAGTTCTCGCTTGACATGTCACTGTTTTCCGATGTTGTCATATGTGATTACAACTACGTTTTCGATCCGAACGTATACCTTCGCAGGTTTTTTGGAGATACGGCATCGGGAGAGTTTTTGTTCCTTGTGGACGAGGCGCACAATCTCGCGGAACGTGCGATGAAGATGTATTCAGCTCAGCTTACAAAAGAGGAATTTCTTGACATCAAGCGTGTAGTAAAAGATGTCGATCCCCATCTGGCGCGCGCTCTTGAGAGCTGCAATAAGCATATGCTGATGCTAAAGCGCGAGTGCGAGGATGTTAAGGTCGTTGACAGCTTCGATCCGTTCGTAAATCTCCTCCTTCGGCTGTCGGGGCGCATCGAACAGTTTCTTGACGATCACGACAGATTCGAGCATTCGGATGAAGTGCTTGAGCTGTATTTCAACGTCAGGCATTTCCTCAATATATATGAAAACATGAATGAACGCGATTACGTCCTGTATACGAAACATGAGGATAACGGTGATTTTACGGCACATCTTATGTGCGCCAATCCCGCAAAGCGAGTGAGAGCCTGCACGGACAAGGCTGCGTTTACAGTGTTCTTTTCGGCAACCCTTATCCCGATAGGATATTACCGCATGATGCTCGGCGCCGAAGATTCGGACCCGGCTGTTTACGCAAAGTCGGTATTTGCTCCTGCAAAGCGCGCGCTCCTTGTCGCAAGGGATGTTACAAGCAAATATACGAGAAGGAACGAAGGCGAATACGATAAGATGGCGCAGTATATACTGTCGATCGCAACCGCAAGGCCGGGGAACTACATGGCATTCTTTCCGTCGTTTGCGATGCTCGAGCGCGTATACGAAATATACATGAGCAGGTACTACGATCCCGATACGCAGGAAGTGATCGTACAGTCGTCATCGATGTCTGAGAACGAGAGGGAGGAATTCCTTGCAAGGTTTGCCGCATCGCATGATCTGCCGCAGATCGATGAGATACCGGAATTCGGGGGAATGGAAATAGAGATAGATTCATCTCTTGATGATGAGCCGGGTAAGAATACGCTGATCGGATTCTGCGTTCTCGGGGGTATTTTTTCCGAAGGGATAGATTTAAAAAATGATTCGCTGATCGGTGCGATAATAATCGGTACGGGGCTTCCGATGGTATGCGCGGAGCGTGAACTCATGAGACACTGCTACGATGAGATGGGGCTTGACGGATTTGCTTACGCATACCGCTTCCCCGGGATGAACAAAGTACTGCAGGCGGCGGGGCGCGTCATCCGGACCGAGGAAGACTGCGGCGTGGTAGCGCTTCTTGATGAGAGATTCTTAGGGCGTGATTACATGAAGCTTTTCCCGAGAGAATGGAACGACCACACTGTATGCCGTGCAGACGATGTGGCCGAATCACTTGAATCATTCTGGGAAAAGCACTGATCCTCAGCCCGGCATGCGGCTTCGAATGAGCGCGATCTCTTCTTTGTATGGCGGCTTTTCAACTTCCGGATCATCCGGATCTTTTATGTACGGCGTCTCGAGTATCTTCGGAACATCCGTAAAATCAGGGTGATAGATGATATCGCAAAGCGCATCAAGTCCGATATTTCCCTTGCCGATGTTTTCATGTCTGTCTTTGTGTGAGGCAAAAGGATTTTTGGAATCGTTTATGTGAAATACGCTGATCCTCTCTTTTCCGACTATCCTGTCAAATTCATCAAGTACCCCGTCAAGGTCATTTACGATATCATATCCCGCGTCGAATACATGGCATGTATCAAAGCATACGCGAAGCTTTTCGGGGCATTTTACGCCATCGATGATCGCCGCGATCTCTTCAAACCGCGACCCGACTTCGCTCCCCTTTCCGGCCATTGTCTCAAGTGCGATATAACAGTTCGTATCAGGTTTGAGTATCTCATTAAGGCCATCGACTATCTGCTTTATCGCAACTTCTTTTTCGGCACCGACACCCGACCCGGGATGGAGTATGAGAGTATCGCTTCCCATAGCTATCGTACGCTCAATCTCCACTGCGAGAAAATCCTTTGCGAGCTTGTATATCTCGGGCTTAACGGTGTTTCCGAGATTTATTATGTAAGGTGCATGTATAACGAGCTTTTTGATCCCGTGCTCTTTCATGTAAGCATGTCCTTCATCTATACGAAGTTCCGAAACATCCTTACGTTTTGTATTTTGCGGCGCGCCGGTATATACCATGAATGCGTTCGACCCGTACGAAGCCGCTTCCTTTGCGGATCCGAGGAACTGTTCCTTTCCGCTCATTTTGCAGTGACTGCCGAGTAATATGTCTTTCATGTCCTACCTCCGATAAACAAAATATAGGTTTTCGGTATGTGATTGTCAATAAAAGACTGCTTATGGTAGAATAAACAGTGGTTTTATGGTTAAAATCATTACCACGGGGGATGTAGACCATGAACGATAAAATGACTTCCAGACTTTTGTTCAGACTGTTACCGATGCAGTTTTTCATAGCACTCGTTGCGACCCTCAATTCGATCGTGTCGGGACTTTTTGCTTCCAACTTCATCGGCAAGACCGCGATGACTGCGGTAGGTCTTTACAATCCGATCAATATGTTCATATTTGCCGTATCGACGATGTTTGTCGGCGGTGCGACGATAATGTGCGGAAAATACATGGGCAGGAGCGAACAGGACAAAGTCCAGAACGTATTTACCGTAAGTAATCTCCTGGCGGTAATGTTTGCAGCCCTTATCATAACGGCATTTCTTATAATGGGATTATTTGATCTGTCGGGGTTTATTGCCACGGAGGATGAAGTCAGGCCGCTCTTTAACGAGTATATACTCGGACAGGCGATCGGTATACTGCCGTTGCTTCTTGGGAATCTGGCGGCATCTTTTCTGTCGATCGAGAACAAGGCGGGACTTACTACCGCTGCAAGCGTTGCTTATATAGTTGTTAATCTTGTATTAAACTGTATATTTGTTGCATGGCTCGGCATGGGCCCGTTCGGTCTGGCGCTTTCATCGGCAATAGGATTATGGGTATTTTATCTTGTACAGGCATGGTACTTCCTGACACCTTCCTCGCCGCTACGGATATTTTCCAAAAAGGTCGTATGGTCTGAGTGTGCAAATATAATCCGTATCGGTATTCCGGGCGCTGCCACTTACGGCTATCAGGCACTTCGCGGATTCATAGTGAACTATCTGCTTGCCGCGTATGTCGGTGCCGAAGGTATTTCCGCATTTGCGGCATCCGATAATCTGCTCAGGATCGGATGGGCGCTTCCGACAGGTATGCTCGCGGTATCGAGGATGCTCATCAGTATAAGCATAGGTGAAGAGGACAGGCAGACACTTACGGACGTCATGAGGAACATGTTTAAAAGATTCCTGCCGCTAATGGGTGCCGTATGCATTCTGATAATGAGTTTTTCAAAGCCTCTTGCAGGACTGTATTTCAAGGATGCATCGGACCCCGTCTTTATGATGACCGCATGGGGATTCAGGCTGCTGCCTGTTTCGATGCCCCTATCGATCATTCTGCTGCATTTCGTGTGCTACGGGCAGAGCCTTGACAGACAGGTATTTGTAAATG
>JAEEGL010923223.1_pt1 | contig 13957 bp, 15 predicted proteins | sample 9134231 | NCBI WGS metagenome assembly JAEEGL01 (sample SAMN16246548, study PRJNA631951) | gut metagenome | biome: gut microbiome; feature: rumen; material: fiber-attached | host: Bos | place: Iran: Karaj | collected 2018-10
CAGAGGTTCAACGGGATCATGGCGAACTCGAGCGTTGCGCCGCCCTGGATGAACAGGACCTTGTAGTTGTCAGGGATGCCCATCAGCGTTCTGAGATCGGCTTCCGCCTCGTCGATGATCTGCTGGAAAACCTTGCTGCGGTGCGACATCTCCATGACGCACATGCCGCTGCCCTTATAGTTCAGCATTTCATCACGGATCTCTTCGAGCACTTCAACCGGCATCGTCGCGGGACCTGCGGAGAAATTGAAAACGCGATCGTACTTCATTTGCATACTCCTTTACTTATTGGCAAACAGCCATATTTTTACGTTATCATTGTAGCCCATTCGAATCGGAAAAGCAACCGGAACGCATCCGTTTCTCCGAATATATTTTTTCTGTCAAAGGTGTTCCGAAAGCCATTGCTCCTTCGTGATGCAGTTGACGTGACCGGTCCGGATTTCATGCAGCAGCGGTACATCGAGCCCATGCGTCGTCCATTGATATCGAAAGCCGCATTTCTCCTGTACGCGCTTTGATTTGAAGTTTCCGTCGTAGTAGCCGCACCACACCTTTTGCATGTGAAGATCGCAAAACGCATGACGGAGCATTTCCTTTACGGCTTCCGGCATGATGCCCCTTCCCCAGAACGGCTTGCCGAGCCAGTAGCCGAGTTCACATTCGTCGTCGCGTTCCGTCATGTCGGTGTGCCCGTTCAGCTTCAGCTCGATCGCGCCGATCGGACGGTTGTCCGGCTTGAGGCAGACGGCGTATGCCTCGCTGCCGCAGAACACGCCGACGATCACCGCACGGCTTTCCGCAACGCTTTTGTGCGGCGGCCATCCGGCGATCGGACCGACGTCCGGATCGCTTGCGTACCGGTAGAGATCCTCCGAGTCGTCTTCGTTCCAACGGCGCAGGATCAGGCGTTCGGTCTCCAGAATCATGCTTCAATCTCCCTTCTGTGCTGCGTATGAGTGTCGCAGTTGTGCAGCGCGTTTTGCCGTACAGAGCAATAAGCAGAAACGCGATCAACGAAAGCGTCGCGCGGTAGAGCACGAATGCTTTCTTTACTTTCTCTTTTTCGGCGCGGGCAGGTCCGCAGCGATCGCTTCACACAGCATACAGAGAAACGCGCGATCGTCCACATTGTCGACGAGAAGCATTTCCTTTCCGCCCTCATACGGAAGTTCCGACGGCGCATCCGGCATCAGTGAGCACGCAGAAGGCGTCTTTTTGACCAGCAGACGATCGTCATAGATCCCGCCGATCACCCTGCCGCGACAGTAAATCAGGTATTCCCCCATCATCGGACGAAACGACACGTCCTCCGCTTCGGAGAGCTGTTCTTTGATAAATTCCAGATATGCACGATCCGACGCCATAAACACACCTGCCTTTTTCTTTGATTATAATGCATACCGATCCGCTGCGCAACCGGAAAATGCGCGTGCTCTGTATGCAAAGCTCTTGACTTTGACGGTGCATTATGGTATCCTCATTCCGATATAAACTGTTATGGAGGCATCAACATGATCGAAATCAAGACCGTTGAGACCCGCGATCTCTGCGAAAGCGCAAAGAACGGCGGCTGCGGCGAATGCCAGACCTCTTGCCAGTCCGCCTGCAAGACGAGCTGCGGCATTGCGAATCAGAACTGCGAAAAGAAAGACAAATAAGAAAACCTGCAAAAGCCGCCGGTTACGGCGGTATTTTTTTCAAGATACGGATTATGATACACCAGTATAAACTCTGCGGATACAACGTCGTTCTGGACGTCTGCTCCGGTTCGATCCACATCGTCGACGACGTCGCCTACGACATGATTGCAGGCTTTGAAAGCGAACCGAAAGACGCTCTGATCGACAGTCTCCTTACGCGCTATCCGGATCGCGTGACGCGTGATGAACTGGAAGACGCGTACGGTCAACTTCTTGCGCTGAAAGCCGCGGGTAAGCTCTTTTCCGAGGACAATTACGCTCCGATGGCAGGAAGCCTTAAGGCGAAGACTGTGGGCGTGATCAAGGCGCTGTGTCTGCACGTGGCGCATGTATGCAATCTGAACTGCACCTACTGTTTTGCAAGCCAGGGAAAGTATCACGGCGAGCGCGCGCTGATGTCCTTTGAGACAGGAAAACGGGCGCTGGATTTTCTTGTCGAACACTCCGGAACCCGCAAAAACCTGGAGGTCGATTTCTTCGGCGGAGAGCCTTTGATGAACTTTCAGGTCGTCAAGGAGCTTGTCGCCTACGCGCGCTCGATCGAACCCGAGACCGGCAAGGTCTTTCGCTTCACGCTGACCACGAACGGAATGCTGATCGACGACGACGTGATCGACTTCTGCAACCGCGAATGCCACAACGTCGTGCTGTCGCTGGACGGACGCAAAGAGATCCACGATCGATTTCGCAAGGATTATGCGGGCAACGGCAGTTGGGACAGGATCGTACCGAAGTTTCAGAGGTTCGTCGAAAAACGCGGCGGCAAAAGCTACTATATGCGCGGTACGTTCACACATGCGAATCCCGATTTTCTGAAGGATATCGAGACCATGCTCGATCTCGGTTTTACCGAACTCAGCATGGAACCGGTCGTCTGTGCAAGCGACGATCCTTCCGCGCTCACCGAAGCCGACAAGCCGATCGTGATGGAGCAGTATGAACAGCTTGCCGAGCTGATGCTTCGGAGAGATGAAGAAGGACGGCCGTTTACCTTCTATCACTACATGATCGATCTTCGCGGCGGTCCTTGCATCTATAAGCGCATTTCTGGATGCGGCTCCGGTACCGAATACATGGCGGTCACGCCCTGGGGCGATCTGTACCCCTGCCACCAGTTCGTCGGCGAGGAAGCATTCAAACTCGGCGACATTTACAACGGCTTAACCAACGACTCCGTACAGGCGCAGTTTGCCGCTTGCAACGTATACGCGCGCGATGAATGCCGGACCTGCTGGGCACGGCTGTACTGCTCCGGTGGATGCGCCGCAAACGCCTATCACGCCACCGGCCGCATCAACGGCGTCTATGCCTACGGATGCGACCTGTTCAAAAAGCGCATGGAATGCGCGCTGATGCTCGCCGCCGCAAGGCAGCTCAGAGACAATGCCTGACCGATGAATACGCCGATCTTCGATTTTGTAACCGCATATATTGAGCGCTCTCCGGTCCGGCTGCACATGCCCGGACACAAAGGACGTTCCGGCTTTTTGTGCGAAGAACGTGACATTACCGAGATTGCGGGCGCCGATGCGCTCTATGAGGCAAGCGGGATCATCGAAGAAAGCGAAGCGAACGCTTCGGCGCTGTTCGGCTGTCCGACCTTTTATTCGACGGAGGGGTCGTCGCAGTGCATCCGTGCGATGCTGTATCTTGCGATGCAGCATGCGCGTGATCATGACAAGCCGTTTCGTATCCTTGCCGCGCGCAATGTACACAAAACATTCCTTTCCGCCGCCGCGCTCTTGGATGCGGACGTCGAATGGCTTTTCGATCCGGCGCCTTCGTACCTGTCGGCCGATCCTTCGCTGCAATCGGTCGCAGAAGCGATCGAACGGACAAAGCCTTCTGCGCTGTATCTGACAACTCCGGACTATCTCGGAAACCGGATCGATCTCGAACCGATTGCGGAGGTGTGTCATGAGCGCGGCGTACTGCTGCTTGTTGACAATGCGCACGGCGCTTATCTCAGATTTCTCACGCCGTCTCAGCATCCGATCGATCTCGGCGCCGATCTCTGCTGCGACTCCGCGCATAAGACGCTGCACGCGCTCACCGGCGCGGCGTACCTGCATGTCTCCCCCGCGCTCGAATCGATTGCAAACGAAGCGAAGGACGCGCTGCAGATGTTCGGTTCCACGAGTCCGTCATATCTGATCCTGCAATCGCTTGATCTTCTGAATCCGTCGCTTCTTTCGCTTTCCGAACGCCTTAGTACGTTGATTCCGAAGATCGACGCGCTAAAATCGCGCCTGTCAAGCTGCGGCTGGACGCTGTCCGGCGACGAGCCGTTGAAGCTGACGCTGCTTCCGAAAACCCGCGGCTTTTGCGGAACGGAACTTGCGCGGATCCTTGAAGAACAAGGGATCTATTGCGAGTTTGCGGATCCCGATTTTCTGGTCTGCATGTTCACGCCGGACAACGACGAGACCGATCTTGTTCGGCTCGAACAAGCTTTGAATTCGATCCGTGCGGAAACGCCGATCGAAGCGCGTCCCCCGCTTCCCTCTTTTCCGGCGCGTGTATGCTCCATCCGGGAAGCCATGCTCGGACCGCGCATCGTGCTTCCGTTTTCGGAATGCCGCAACCGTGTTCTTGCAAGGCCAGACGTCGGCTGTCCGCCCGCTGTGCCGATCCTGATGCCTGGAGAACGCATCGGCAAAGACGCGCTTTCGGCATTCGACTATTACGGAATCGATCGCATAAGCGTCATACCGGAATGATCAAATACAAAAGCTCCCGACATCGGGAGCTTTTCTGTATTCGGATCAGGAATTCTCTTTCGGAGCATCCGGCGCCTTCGGTGCGTTGTTCGGGTTGCGCCGTTTCGGACGGCGGCGACGGTTGTTATCCTTTTTCTGGATTGACTTTGCGGCTTGCGGATCGGCAGCGTTTTCCGCTTTTTCGACGGGCTTTTGCGGTTGAGCCGGTTTGTTCGGCTTGCCTTGCTTCTGCTGCTGATTCTGCGGCTTTTGCTGCGCGTTCGTCTTGTCCTGTTTCGGCTGCTGATTCTGCTTCTCCGGTTGTTTTTGATTCCCCTGCTGCTTCTCGGGCTGTTTCATTTCCGGCTGTTTCTGCGCTTGATTCTGCGGCTTTGCGTTTGTACGTATGATCTTGCGGCTGTTGTTCGCAGCTTCCTTGCGGAAATTTGCGTTGCTGTCCTTCTCGTCGTTTTCAGCTTTCTTGCGTTCATATGCCGCTTCCGGCAAAGGCTCTCCCGGCGCGGACAGATGCGTATACGGATACTCGCGGACGTCGATCGAACCGTCCTCCATCGTGAGCCGAACTTTGGTACGCTCGGTGATTGCATTGTTCTCCACGACAACGCCGACGCCGTCGATCGTATTGACTTCTTTCCCCGGCTTCGGCATACAGCTGCGAATCGCCTCATATGCGCTTTGCTCGTACTGGAGACAGCACATCAGTCTGCCGCAGAGCCCGGAAATCTTCGTCGGGCTCAGAGAAAGGTTCTGCTCCTTTGCCATCTTGATCGAGACAGGACGAAAATCATCCAGGAACGCCTTGCAGCATACAAGACGTCCGCAAGGACCGATCCCGCCGAGCATCTTTGCTTCGTCGCGCACGCCGATCTGACGCAGTTCAATGCGCGTTTTGAGCGAGTACGCGAGGTCCTTGACCAGTTCGCGGAAATCCACGCGCTCGTCCGCCGTGAAATAGAAAACGACTTTGCTGCCGTTGAAGGTATACTCCACATCGACGAGCTTCATATCGAGCCCGTGTGCGGTGATTTTATCGAGGCAGACCTGAAACGCTTCCTCTTCCTTGGCGGCATACTGCGCGCGCAGGCGACGGTCCTCCTCGGTTGCGATGCGCGTCACCGGCTTCAGCGGCGCGACGATCTCGCTTTCCTCAACTTCCTTCGGAGCGATCGTTACTTCTCCGAACTCCAAACCGCGCGCCGTTTCCACGATCACGCCGTCTCCCGTATGAATGTCCAAATCAAGCGGGTCGAAATAATAAACCCGTCCGCTTGTTTTGAATTTGACTCCGATAACTTTAACCATAAATACCCCTTACGGCAATTTTGCAAGAATCCAGTCGACGGTCAGCGCAGGGCTCGCCTTATACGTCAGCATCTCCTTCGCTTCCGTCGCATTCTGTATCATACATTGAATTTGTGAAATTGTAAAGGCTGCTGTGAAATTCTTTTCCAAAGCAGTACAATCCGTGTTGCGGACGTCGGCGATCCCGTTCTTTTGACGCAGTACGTCCGAAAGGATCGAAAGGAATACATTCAAAAGTGCATCCAGCTTGTCCGCACTGACCTTTTTTCCCTTTTTGATCGCGCTGTCCGTACTTTCTTCTTCGACGCTGTCCGTACATAAAGCCGTGAGCGCAGCATACGGTTTTGCACGGCTTGGGAACTTCGCGATGCATTCGATCGCACCGGCGCGAAACGCCTGATAGTCCGCATCCAAAAACGCCGTTGCACGACCCATTATGCCGTCCGACAGCTTTGCCGCACATTCCGCTGAATCCGACGCAACGCCGCGCGCTATGAGGCGCTTTTGAATTGCTTCCCACGGCTCGCTTTCGGTACGCAGGATCATGCATCTCGAAAGGATCGTCGGACGCAGGCCTGATTCCGTACCTGTCAGCAAAAGCAGCGTATCGGAAGGCGGCTCCTCGAGTGTTTTCAGCAAAACATCCTGCGATGCTTCGCTCATCTCATGCGCGTCGGCAAACAGAATACAACGACGTCCGCGCCCGTATGCCTGCGCATTCACAAGCGCAAGCGCGTCCCGAATCGCATCGATGCTGCGGTCTGTCGGCTGAATGAAGTACGGCGATTCATCGAGGGCTTGGGAATCGTCCGTGTGAAGCAAATACCGCGCGGCTGCATGGCGCGCAAGCGAAAGCTGTTCGCTTTCCTTCGGACCTGCAAACAGGATCGCATGCGGTACGTCGCCGTTTTCGATCCGGTTCAACCATTCAGTGCTGCGCATCGATCGCCTCCGTCAGTTTTTCTTTCAGCGTGTCTGAGACGTTCAGAAGGAGGACCGAACGTTCGCCTGCATCCGAATACCAGATCGCTGTTGTATCCGTTTTCTTGCCGCGATAAGCGCTCAATTCCTGTTTGACTTCGGTTCTGCGATACGGATTGATCTCGACGATCGAATCGAACGGAACGACCGCCAAACGCTTTTGCTTGCTGCCGACCGCCTGAGTTACGATCAGTTCCTTCGCTGTCAGTTCATAGAGATAATCCACGAGACGCAGACGATAGATCGCATACGCGACGATCAGCAGAACCGCATAGAGCCCGAGCTGCACGTAAAGACGGTTAATGCCGAACTGCTTTGATAGGACATGCGAAAGAAAGATCGCAACAAATACCAAAAGCAGCAGCAATACATACAAAGCGCCATCCGATCGCACAACGGCGCGCTTCGGTGCGTTCCGTTCCGAATATACGATTTCATTCCGTTTCTGTTCCATGCGGTCATTGTACACCAAAAAACCTTTTCCGTCAATCAAACCGCAAAATAGTTAGTATATGATCGAATACATTAGTATGTAAATTGTATTTGATTCTAATCGAACGTATTCATCTTTGCGAAAAACGAACCTTGCTGTTATGATATCGCTTGCAACGTTCCTCAGTAGCTCAATGGCAGAGCATTCGGCTGTTAACCGAAGGGTTGTAAGTTCGAGTCTTACCTGGGGAGCCAATTGGAACAAATCCGAACCTGAAGCTTGTAGGCGATGGGTTCGGATTTGTTGTTTATCTCAGCACTTCTGAAATAAAACCAAAACGGAGGAAAAAGAGATGAACACAAACGAAATTGGCTGGATCGGGCGCTACGGATAACCTTGTACATATTGAACCCCCTTGAAAAAAACTATCCGAGCGCAACGTCCAGCGCCATCATCAACGAAAAGCCGAACGCGAACAGAACGACGCCGATGTTGGAGTGCTCGTCTGCCGACATCTCGGGGATCAGCTCCTCCACGACCACATACAGCATTGCCCCTGCCGCACACGACAGCCGATACGGCATTGCCGGAACGAACAGGCTTGCAAACAGTACGGTCAGAAGCCCGCCGATCGGCTCCACCGCGCCGGACAGCGCACCGCCGAGCGTGATCTCGCCGGACCCTCCCAAAAGCCCCGCATAAACCACGCCGACCGCCATGCCTTCCGGAATGTTGTGCAGCGTGACAGCAAGCACCATCATCGTCGTCCGTTTCAGGCGGCTTTTCGGGCCCTCCGCCTGTCCGATGCTGCGGTGCAGATGCGGAATGACGTGGTCGAGCAGCAGCAGAAACAGCACGCCGAGCCAGAAACCGATCACTGCGGGCAAAAACGCCCATTTCCCTTTTCCTGCGTTCTGTTGCATGGCGGGGATCAGGAGACTCCAGATCGAAGCCGCGACCATCACTCCGCCCGCAAAGCCGGTCAGCGCTCGCTGCACATTACGACTTAACTCCTTTTTCATAAAGAACACGCAAGCCGAACCGAGCACCGTCCCGAGAAACGGGATCAACAGTCCTTCCGTAACCGTCAGCCACATACGCTTCTCCTCACTTGACACAGCAGAACACGCCTTCGGCCCGCACCGGAGAAACGCACACCTCGGCATAAAGGTCCTTTAATCGCTTTTCAAGCGTTTCCTTTGTTTCAAACGGCGGTGTGAAAAAGCCCTTCGGAACGTACATGTGCTTCACAAACCAGTCGGTCCGTTTGAACTCTCCCGCAATATAGAAGCAGCCGCAGAAGATCCCGCCCTTTTTCAGCACACGATGGGTTTCTTTGTACGCGGCGTCCTTGTCGGGAAACGAATGAAAGCCGTTCAGCGAAAGTACGACGTCAAAACGCTCATTCTCAAAGGGCAGCTTGCCGACGTCGCCCTGCACAAATGATACGTTCTTGACCGCAAGTGCTTCCGCCCGCCGTTCGGCGTTCTGCATCATCTCCGCGGAATAATCGAGACAGGTAATCTGCGCTTCCGGCAGGCTTTGATAGACAGGGACGGTCAGAACGCCGGTTCCGACAGGGACTTCCAGAAGCGTTCCTTTGAAATCGTCCGGGATCGGAGCAAGCGCGTCGTTGATCCACTTTGCCGCAAGCTCCGCATTCAGTCCCCAGACGAGGCTGTCCATCAACTTGCCGATCGGGGTGGACCGTGTGATGATCCCGTCGTACAGACTGGCGAATCCGCCGCCGAGCGCTTTATAGGATGCTTTGATCTCTTCGTGTCGGTTCATCGTTTCTCCGTTTCTTCACACGCTTTCACGGTCAGGCGTTCGATCGATGCGCCGTCTCTCCAACGCTGCCGGTAGATCTCGCTGCATTTTCTGAACAGCCGAAACGTCTTCTGCGCTTTCGCTTCGTCGCCGTAGACCTTCCAGCAGCCGACGCATTTTAAGTCGCATTCCGATGCTCGATGAATCCGCGCACATCCTCCGGCGGATATCCGAGAAAAAGTCCGATCTCATGCGGAAAATTGTCGCAGTTCTGAATCCGCTTTGCAAGACAGCTGATGCATCGCGCAGGCGAGCCGTCGCAGTAGCCGCAGTCCGAAAGGATCTTTGATGCGGCATGATCGGACAGATCGCGGTTCAGCTTTGACGGACGGTAAAGATACAGCAGTGCTTTGTTGTTCTCAAAGGATAACGGAATGACGCGCAGGCCTTTCTCCGAAAAGCGACGGTTCCATTCGCGCAGCGACGTGCGCATGGCGTCTGCGCTTTCATACGCGCAACGAAACAGACTGCCCGTTTTGATTCCCGCCAGCGTCGGCGCGCCGTGCAGGATGACCGCTTCCTCCGACATTTGCTTCTCCTTTCGGTTAGCTTGCACTAACCTGCTTTCCGAAAAAAGATGCTTTCATCAAAAGCATTTCTTTTCGAAAGTTAGCATTTGCTAACCCTTAATAATCATATCACCTTTTTCTTGCTTGTCAAGAGATTCTTCCGATATGTTACTGACGAGTTTCCGATTATTCTTCTGCATGCAAAAGGCGTACCGTTTCCGATACGCCTTTTCTTCGTTTTGTTTTATTCTACGCCGAGCACTTTATAATCCTGCGCTTCCACGGCGGATGTCAGAACATCGTCCGCGACGGGTGCGCTCAGCGTGACGACCGCAGTTGCCGAATGATGGTCTGCAACCGCGCTCTCTACGCCGGGGATTGCCTCCAGCGCTTTCTTGACGCGCGCCTCGCAATGCGGGCACATCATGCCTTCTACCTTCAAAGTCTTTGTCATAGCAGTTTCCTCCTTTTGTATTTCTTTTGATATCAGCGATTCCAGCTTTTGTGTGGGAATCGGTTTTTGCGGTTTGTCGTGCCGCGCGTCGTGCGGCTTTTTCAGGTTCAGCCGCAGCGCGTTCATGCATACGAAGAAGCTCGAAAGCGCCATTGCCGCAGCGCCGTACATCGGCTTCATCTCGATGCCGTACAGTCCCATCGCAAGCGGTATGCAAAGCACGTTATAGAAGAACGCCCAGAACAGATTTTGATGGATGTTGCGGATCGTCGCGCGGCTCAGGCGGATCGCCGCAGTCACATCCGTGAGTCGGCTTTTCATCACCACAATGTCCGCCGCGTCGATCGCAACGTCTGTGCCTGCGCCGATCGCAACGCCGTTGTCCGCAACCACAAGCGCCGGGGCGTCGTTGATGCCGTCACCGACCATTGTGACCTTACCGAGCGTTTTGAGTTTTTTGACGACGTCAGCTTTTCCGTCCGGAAGCACACCGGCGATCACATGATCCACGCCCGCCTGTTTTGCAATCGCATTCGCCGTGCGTTCATTGTCTCCGGTCAAAAGGACGGTCCGGACGCCCATGTTGTTCAGCTCCTTGATCGCCTGCGCAGAATCCGGTTTGATCGGATCCGCAACGGCAATCATGCCGATCAGCGTCCCGTCATATGCGAACAGCAGCGGCGTCTTGCCCTGTTCGGCAAGCAGATCCGCATGCACCTGTACGTCTTTGTTGACGCAGACCTTGGCTCGCAAATACTTGAGACTGCCGCCCAAAAGCAATTTGCCGTTCAACACGGCTCTGAGGCCGTTGCCGGGCAGCGCTTCAAACGAGGTGACCTCAAAAAGATCGCTTCCTTCATATGCTTCGGTGATCGCCTTGGAAAGCGGGTGCTCGCTGTTTTTCTCAAGCGATGAGGCAAGCCGCAGCAGTTCCGCTTTTTCAACGCCGAACGGTATGATATCCGTGACCTTGGGAGCGCCTTCGGTCACCGTTCCGGTCTTGTCCAGCGCAACGATCTGCGTTCGTCCGGTTCCTTCCAAAGCCGCCGCGGTCTTGTACAGCACGCCGGTTTTCGCGCCTACGCCGCTGCCGACCATGATCGCAACCGGCGTCGCAAGTCCGAGCGCGCACGGACAGCTGATGACGAGTACGGAGATCCCTCTTGCGATCGCAAAGGAGAACGGACGACCGGCGATCAGCCATCCGATCATTGTCAGAAGCGCGATTCCGATCACTGCCGGAACGAACAGGCCCGAAACCTTGTCCGCGATACGTGCAAGCGGCGCTTTGGTCGCAGCCGCGTCGGAAACGGTGCGGATGATCTGTGCAAGTGTCGTGTCCTCGCCGACGCGTGTTGCACGGCATTCAATATAGCCGTGCTGATTGATCGTAGCGGCGGAGACCGCGTCGCCTTCCGCTTTGTCAACCGGTATGCTTTCACCTGTCAGCGCGGATTCGTTGACCGCTGTCGTGCCTTTTTCGATCACGCCGTCGACCGGGATCTGTTCGCCGGGACGAACGACAAAGACGTCGCCGATCTGCACCTGCTCTATGCCGACTTCCGTCTCAACGCCGTCCTTTTTGAGGACTGCGGTTTTCGGCGCAAGTTTCATCAATCCCTTCAGCGCGTCCGTCGTGCGCCCTTTGGATTTGGCTTCGAGCATCTTCCCGACCGTGATCAGCGTCGGGATCATTGCAGCCGATTCAAAATACAGATTCATGCCGTGCTTCATCACGACTTCCGTCTGCCCTTCGCCCTGCGCAAGGATCATCAGAAACAGCGACGCAAGCGAATAGCCGAACGACGCGCTTGAGCCCAAAGCGACCAGCGTGTCCATACTCGGCGCGCCGTGCATCAGCGAAGAAAAGCCGGACGTGAAGAATTTTCCGTTGATCACCATGACGATCACGGCAAGCAGCAGTTCAAACAGTCCCAGAAAAACCGGATTGTCGAACGCCTTCGGGGCAGGAAAGTTCCACATCATATGTCCCATGGAGAAGTACATGAGAACAAGCAGGATCGGCACCGAAAAGAGCAGCCGACGCAAGAGCTTCGGCGTTTCACGATCCTTCAGCGCTTCCGCGTCCGCCCACGACGGCGAACTGCCGTTTGTCTTTGTTTGTACCGCGCCTTTTACCGACGCGCCGTATCCGGCTTTTTCGACGGCGGAAATGATCGCCTCAGGCGATGCGGTCCCCTCAACGCCCATGGAATTGGTTAAAAGACTGACCGAACAGGATGTTACGCCCTCTACGCCGGAAACAGCTTTTTCGACCCGTGCGGAACACGCGGCGCAGCTCATGCCTGACACATTGAATTGCTTCATATTCGTCCTCCGCTTATTTCATCAGTTTCTTCATGATCTCCGTGAGTTCATCAACGGCTTCGTCCCGTCCCGCACGGATGTCCTCGGTCACGCAGGTATGCAGATGATTGCTTAAAAGCGTTCTGGAAAAGCTGTTCAGCGCGGAATTCACCGCGGACGCCTGAATCAGAATATCGGGACAGTATGCGTCCTCCTCCAGCATTCTCTGAAGCCCGCGGACCTGTCCTTCGATCCGCTTCAACCGGTTCATCAGATCACGCTTTTCCTGTTCCGTGCGAATCTTTTTACGCTCCTGCGTTCCTTCCGTCTTGCAGCAGTTCTCCATACGAATCTCCTTTCAATACCCTCATAGGGTATCTTGTGCCATTATAGTATACCCTTATGGGGTATTTGTCAATCAAAAAATCCTGATTATTGAAACTAATGCTTGACAAATTAGCATGTGCTAACTATAATAGCGATGGTTAGGGATTGCTAACCAATTCTTTTCGGCATACGGTTAGCTTTTGCTAACGCAATGGAGGAATGCAATGATGCCTTTGGTATTTGCAGACGACGGCGAGGTCAATGTGATCCGTGCGATCAAAGGGACGGACGAGATCCGGCATCACCTCAACAATCTGGGATTTGTGGTGGGCGGTACCGTACAGATTATCTCACGCATGGGCGGCAACGTGATCGTCAATGTCAAGGAAAGTCGCGTGGCCATTGACGAAAAGATGGCGCAAAAAATCATGATTTAAGGAGGAAGAAAATGAAAACATTAAGAGACGCCAAGATCGGCGAAACGGTTAAGGTCAAGAAGCTCACCGGTGAAGGCGCAGTCAAGCGCCGCATCATGGATATGGGCATTACAAAGGGAATCGAAGTTTATGTCCGCAAGGTTGCGCCGCTCGGCGATCCCGTTGAAGTCACGGTGCGCGGTTATGAGCTTTCCATCCGCAAGGCGGACGCGGAAATGATCGAAATCGAAGAATAACAGCTGTCAATCGGATCATAAGGCGATACGCCTATTTTTTCAAAGAATTCGTTAGCATTTGCTAACAATAGAGGAGGTATTATGAGTATACGCATTGCCCTCGCGGGCAACCCGAACAGCGGCAAAACGACCCTGTTCAACGCACTGACCGGCTCCAACCAGTTCGTGGGAAACTGGCCGGGCGTCACGGTCGAGAAGAAGGAAGGCAAGTTGAAAGGCCACAACGACGTCGTCATTACGGACCTTCCCGGCATCTATTCCCTGTCCCCCTATACGCTGGAGGAAGTTGTTGCAAGAAACTATCTGATCAATGAACGTCCGGACGCGATCCTGAACACTGTGGACGGCTCGAACCTCGAGCGCAACCTGTATCTGACGACGCAGCTTGTCGAGCTCGGTATTCCGGTCGTCGTGGCAATCAACATGATGGACGTTGTGAAAAAGAACGGCGATAAGATCGATACGAAGCAGCTCTCCGATCAGATCGGCTGCAGGATCGTCGAGATCTCCGCGCTGAAGGGCACCGGCATCATGGAAGCCGCCGAAGAAGCGATCAAGGCTGCGAACGGTACCAAGACCGTGCCCCAGCATTCGTTCTCCGGTCCGGTCGAACATGCACTCGCGCACATTGAAGAAGCGGTTGTGCACGGTCTCCCGGAGGAGCAGCAGCGCTGGTACGCGATCAAGGTCTTTGAGCGCGACAGCAAGGTCATGGAGC
>JAEEGL012704984.1_pt1 | contig 13957 bp, 8 predicted proteins | sample 9134231 | NCBI WGS metagenome assembly JAEEGL01 (sample SAMN16246548, study PRJNA631951) | gut metagenome | biome: gut microbiome; feature: rumen; material: fiber-attached | host: Bos | place: Iran: Karaj | collected 2018-10
AAGCGGTTCCCGAACGAGATCCTCATAGGCCCGACGAACCGCCCGGAATCGGAATCGCTGTACGCCCGGATGGAGGAAGAAGAACCCCCGTACGATTACATCATCCGCGTCGGAGCGGAAAACGCAGTCGCCGCTCCGGACGGATATATCGGGGAAGCCGCTCTCCTGTTTGCACAGAGCTATCTACAAAAACTGACCGAAGGAACGACCGGTGAGGTGGATGAAATGGAAAGAAAACATGTGTTTCCGAAGGAAGGCCTGACGATCTTCGGGAAGGACGTCGGCTTATGGACGCTGGTGGTCCCGGCGGGGTATCCCGAAGAGGCGCGCGCGGACGTCGAAGCGATCTCCGCGATGATTTACGAGCTCTCCGGAAAGCGCGTTCCCGTGACGGATGCTCCCGGCGGGGCGGGGAACCGTATCCTCATCGGTACGGCGTCGGACCTGACCCCGCGCTCGGACGACTTGGCGTGTATCGTAAAGTACGACGGATCGGATCTCCACATCGGAGGCGGGAACCGCTGGGCGGACTGCCGCGCGCTGTACCGACATCTGCTGTATGAGGGATTCCGGGCGGACTATTCCCTGAATGCCCCGGACTGCCCGGACGACGTGACGCTTGCGGACGCTTCGGATCCGGATCTGTCGAAGGACCGCTTCTTCTCGGTCTCCGCCTGGTGTACCTCCGGAGACGCGTACGATACGGAGGAACTGGTCCGGCAGACGGCGGAAGCGGGCTTCACGAAGGTCAACATATCCGGCGCTTCGGACAAAGCCCTCTCGCTCGATCTGATGAAATGGTGCGCCGTCTACGATCTGCAGATCCTCTGGAGCGGCCTGGCGGCGGACGGTGTCTTCGGAGAGACGGAGTGGAATACCTATCGCCGCGTGCTGGAAGCGCCGCATGTGTGGGGGTACTATCTCAGAGACGAGCCGAATTCCTCCCTGTTCGGCACGCTGGCGAAGTCCACGGCGGATACGGCGGAGTTTACGGACAAGATCGCCTTCATCAATCTCTTCCCGATGTACGCAAACGAACAGCAGCTCGGGAACCCGACCTACTTTGAGCACATCGAATCTTTCCTCGACACGGTGAAGCCGGTCTGGACGGCGGTGGATATCTACCCGCTGAACGCGCACGGCTTGTACGACGGGTATTTAAAAAACATGGACATCGTCGCGGACGGGTGCCGGAGACGGGACGTCCGGTTCAGCGTGTACCTGCAGAGCGTCTCCTTCCATTCGAGCAAGCGCACGCCCTCGAAGGAGGACCTCGCCTGGCAGACTTGGTGCATCCGGTCCTTCGGCGCGAACGAGGCGATCTACTTCACCTATATGACGCCTTACAGCTCCGCGGAGGATTTCAAGCCCGCCCTCATCGACCATGACTTGAACCGGACCGATCGCTGGTATGCCGCGCAGGAGATCAACGCGCAGTTCGCCCTGACGGACGAAGCCTTCGCACGGTATCCGAACAATCTCGGCGCGTTTTCCGTCAATGCCGACCGGCGTTCGCCCTACCTGCAGTTTGACAACCAGTACGATTTCTCCGCCGTCCTGAAAGAGATCCGGACGGAAAACCGCGTTCTTTTCGGATGCTTCACGGACGGTGCGGGACGGTACGCGTTCTCGCTTGTCAACTGCGGAGATCTGCAGAAGGATTCCCCGGCAACCGTCGGGGTCCGTACCGACGCGCCCGTGACCGTCTGGCAGGCCGGGATCCCGACGGTCCTGGAGCCGGACGGAGAGGGATTCGTCACCGTCGGACTCGGGACCGGAGAGGGCGTGTTCTGCGAGATCATGCCGTGAGGCGGAGGGAAGCATGAGAGACCGTCCGTTTGAGAGCGCGGACTTCGACGGGGAGATGAAGCGGCTCGGCTTTGCCGGGTGGGGCTTCATCGAACCGTCTCAAATCGTGTTCCATGAGGAAGTCCGCCGGATGTGCGAAGCGAACCGCTGCGGGCAGTACGGAAAGACATGGGCCTGTCCGCCGGGCGTCGGCAGCTTTGAGGAGTGCCGGGACCGCTGTCTCGCTTTTTCGCGCGCGATGGTATTTTCCGGCTGTTATGAGCTGGAGGACTGCTTCGACGCGGAGGGCATGGCGCGCGGTCACGGGGAATTCGCCGAATCCTGCACCGCCCTTCGGTCCAGACTCGAGGGGGAATTCCTTCTTCTGTCCAACGAAGGCTGCGCGCGGTGCGCCAAATGTACGTACCCGGACGCGCCCTGCCGCTTCCCGGCCTCTCTCTCCCCGTCGGTGGAGGGATACGGGATCTTCGTCCATGAACTGGCGAAATCCGCCGGACTGCGGTATAAGAACCCCGGCGACACCGTGACCTATTTCGGCATGTGCTGCTTCCGCTGAAAAAAGGAAGCACCGGGAAACCGGAGATCGTTCCGTCGGCCGACCTTTGCTCCCCCTTTGCGGGATCGGCGGAGAATCCGTCCCGGACGGTTGACAGACGCCGCCGGATCGTGTATAATAGAACAATCGAGTAATGAGTTTCAAAAAATCAGGAGGCTGGCATGACACTCCGTGAACGCGCTCTGGCCGCGCTTCAGTGCAAGGTGCCGGACGCCATTCCCACATTCGAGCTGGAATTCCAGCTCACGCCCGAACTGAGGGGCCAGGGGATCGATTTCATTTCGAGCTGGGCTCTGGACCGGGAGAATCTGTCCGAGAAGGAACGGGACGAAAAGCTGTACAAGAACGCCGAACTGATGGTGTCCGTCTACTCCGAACTGGAATACTCCATCTTCAACGTGGCGTATTTAAATTTCGAAGACGTGAAAAAAACCGTCCGCTGGATCAAGGAGCTGTCGGGGGACAAATTCCTTCTGACGCACCACGGGGACGGGACCTTTGCCATTCCGGACGGGGACAGGATGTTCGAGTTCGCCTACCGCATCGCCGACGATCCGGACGAAGTCCACGCCGATGCGCGGCGCATGGCGGACGGTGCGATCGAATACAATAAAAAACTGTTCGACTGCGGGATCGAATCCTTCATGCTCTGCTCGGACTACTGCTACAACTCCGGTCCGTTCCTCTCCCCGCAGATGTTCTCCGAGTACATCACGCCGTACCTCGCCGACATCATCTACAACATCCGCAAAATGGGCGGCTACGCGATCAAGCACACGGACGGCAATATCATGCCCATCCTCGATCAGCTGATCTCCTGCGAGCCGCACTGCATCCACTCCATCGACCCCATGGCGGGTGTGGACATCGCGGAGGTCAAGCGCCGCACGTACCCGAAGGGCATTGCCATGTGCGGGAACGTCAACTGCGCCCTGATGCAGACCGGCACGGACGAAGAAGTCCGGGAGAGCGCGCTGTACGCGATCCGGTCCGGCAAGCCCGGCGGAGGATATATCTTCTCCACCAGCAACGTCCCGTTCCGCGGACTGGATCTGAACCGCTATCTCATGATCCTCGATGTCTGGAAGGAACACCGGTACTATACGCCGGAAGATATGGTCTGGAAGGGATGAAATAAGGCTGCGCCTTTGAGATCTGTTATATGCCCTGTGCGGGCAGCACCGGGGAGAAAAATGAAAGGCTTCGCCTTTCATAATTCACCCCGCCCGCGCAGGGCAAAGGACCTGAAAGGCTTCGCCTTTCAAAAACTTCCCCTCGGGACAGTTTTTTGAAGCGGTCATTGATCCGCTTCTTTTTCTTTCTCTTTCCCGAGAAGGGCAAGGAACGGGATCAGCATCCCGCCGACGGAGTTGCCGATCACCACGAGCAGAAGGAACAGAAACGCGGCCGGCGTAACAAACCCGGCAGGATCGAAGGTTCCGGCGAAAAACAGGTAGAACATGTCGGCGATCGAGTGTTCGAACCCCGCCAGAATGAAGACCGGTACGCAGAAGAGGATCCCCCATACGGTGTTCTTCTGTTTATACGCCCAGACGGCGGTGTACATGAGGATCCCGCAGAGGATGCCGGCAAACAGGACCCGGAGCGGACCCGTGGATATGGTAAGAATGTTCAGTTTTACGGATGCCACCTCCGCGCTCCTTTCCCGCAGCGTGGGGACGCCGACCCGCGCGATCAGAGCGCAGAGCAGGGTGCCGAGCAGATTCCCGAGCAGGCACCCGAACAGCGATACGACGTCGGCGCGGGTATGCGAGGTGACGATCATACCGACCTTGCCGGTGAAGAGCTGCATCCCGGTCAGGCAGATGGAGAGCAGGGCGACCGTGAAGAATACAGCGCCGAGGACTTTGTTTTCGCAGGCGAGGAACACCGCACCGCCGATGCCGATGTATACGCCCGCCGCGATCCCTTCAAACAGACTTTTTTTCATATCCGCCTCCCTGATTTACAGTTTTTCCCGGTGTTTGTTCACCGTCGCGGCGTCCGGCGGCACCAGCGCGTCGTCGAAACGGACGATCACGTCCCGTTTTTCCAAATCCGCCCGGATGAGCGAGATATCGGCATCGCAGACGGATCTGTTTTCCCGGATCGCTCTCGACGCGATGACCGCAGCGGCCTGGCCCGTGAGGATGGCGGGCGGGATCACCCGCACGACGTCCCAAGCGTATCCGTCGGCGGAAGCGCACCGGCCGCACACCGTCAGATTGTCGAATCCCTTCCGGGTCAGGGCGGACCGGGGGATCTCGTAGAGGAAGTCCGCGTGGTCGAAGTCGTTGACGGCGCAGACGGAATCCGGGAAGTGCCGGTACGCGTCGTCTTCGTGCAGGACGGTATCCCCTTCGATGCGGCGGATGGTCCGGAACTGCGGCATCATCGGCGTCATGACGAGCATGCGGGAGAAGCGGTCGGCGTCCCCTTTCAGTTTGTCGACGACGATCTTCTGGTTCCGGATGAGGTAATCGCTCGTTCCCTCCGCGGACGCGCCCCAATAGAACGGAACGTCCTCCGGCTGCCCGCCGCCGTAGAGATTTGCGCCGCCCCCGCTGATCGTCCGGACGGCCCGGTGGACCTTTCCGCTTTCGGCGGCTTCCCGGCAGGAATCCGTCGTGATGACGCGAGGGAAATAGCTGAAATAGTTCTTGCCGTCGACGACCGGCATTCCGGCCTTCGCCGCGATCTCGGCGTCCCCGGTCGCGTCGATCACCTGGCGCGCGCCGTAGAAAACGAAGCCGGATTTTGAGTCGGTCACGACGCCTTTCACGCGACCGTTTTCGACGACGGGCTGCGCCGCGGAGATGTCGAACAGCACGCGGACCCCCTCGTCCGTCAGCAGAGAACAGAGCTGCATGGCAAAGAGGATGGGATCGTACTGCGTCTGATAACAGGCGGACGTCGGGTTTTCCGGCTCGCCTTCCCGCCAGGCCTCCGGCAGCGTGTCGTATCCGTACCGGATCGAAAGCCGGAGGAATTCCTCCGCCATGCCGCGGCAGATCTGCCTTCCCCGGTGGTTGCACATGGGTACAAAATAGTTGACGAGGCCGATGGTGGCTAACCCGCCCAACAGACAGCTTTTTTCGAGCAGCAGGGTCTTTAGGCCCTGACGGACTCCCTCCAGCGCGGCGGCGCATCCGGCGATCCCTCCGCCGCAGACGATCAGATCGTAGTCCTCCTTCACGGGAGCGCTCAGGTTCAGCGTGATCCGTTCCATATTCATCATCCTTTCCGGGGATGGATTGTGATACTCTATCATAGCATATAAATATGGAAAAACTGTGAATAAACCCGATTTTTGGGCAGAATTCACGGAAAAGCGCGAAAGGGCGGGAAAATGTTCTCTGCGTATCCCTTGAAAATTCTTCCTTTCCGTGGTATAATGACTGTATCTATCCTGTTGAAGCGAGCGTGTGCGCATGACCGAAAAACAACTGAAAGAAGCATATCTGTCCGCAAAGAGAGATCTGTTTGACCGGTATTATGAAAAACTGAACGAACGTCAGCGGGAAGCGGTATATCAGGTCAACGGACCGCTGCTGATCCTCGCCGGAGCCGGGAGCGGGAAGACCACGGTCCTCGTGAACCGACTTGCCCACATCATCCGCTACGGGGACGCCTATCACGCGGACCTCGTTCCGGTCTCCGCGACGGAAGAAGACGTGGAGGCCATCCGTGCCGCCGCGTCCCTGCCGCACGAAGAACTCGGAGAATATCTGACAAGGTTCGCCGTCAATGCGCCCGCTCCGTGGCAGGTCATGGCGATCACCTTTACCAACAAGGCGGCGCGGGAGATCAGGAACCGCATCGCCGCCCTCTTCGGGGAAAACAGCGAGGAGGCGGCCGGGATCGTATCCGGCACCTTCCATTCCGTCTGCGTCCGGATCCTGCGCCGGTACGGGGATCAGATCGGATACGACCGGTCCTTCACCATCTGCGATACGGACGACGCGAAAAAGCAGATCACGCTCTGCATGAAGCAGCTCGGGATCGACGACAAAATGCTCCCCGTGAAAACCGTGCTGAACGCCATCAGCCGCGCGAAGGACAGGCTGATCGGCCCTGCGGAATACGCGGCGAAGGCGGGAGGCGACGTGAAATACCGCCAGATCGCCCAGGTCTATCAGCTCTATGCGGAACAACTCAAAAGCCAGAACCTGCTCGATTTCGACGATATCATCATGCAGACCGTGCGGCTCTTAAACGAGTGCGAAGACGTCCGTCAGCTTCTGCAGAATCGCTACCGCTATATCTGTGTCGACGAGTATCAGGACACCAATTCCGCCCAGCTGGAGCTGACCCTGCTTCTGTCCGCCAAATACAAAAACATCATGGTCGTGGGGGACGACGACCAGTCCATCTACAAGTTCCGCGGAGCGGTGATCGAAAACATCCTCAATTTCGACAAGAATTACGACAATACCGCCGTCATCCGCCTCGAGGAAAACTACCGCTCGACGAAAACCATCCTCGACGCGGCAAACGGCGTGATTTCCCACAACGAGGGAAGGCTCGGCAAAACGCTCTGGACCGCGGGAGAGGCCGGTGAGAACATTGTGATCCGGAATCTCGGCAACCAGAACGACGAAGCGCGGTTCATCGCGGACGTCGTGGCAAAGGGCGTCGCGGAGGGCGGTTCCTTCCGGGATTACGCGGTGCTGTACCGGATGAATTCGCAGTCGCGTTCCATCGAGCAGTCCTTCGCGAAAGCCGGGATCCCTTACCGGATGCTCGGCGGCATGCGCTTTTACGAGCGGATGGAGGTCAAGGACATCCTCGCGTACCTGGCCCTCATCAACAATCCGAACGACGACCTCCGCCTGCGCAGGATCATCAATACCCCCCGCCGCGGGATCGGAGACAAATCCGTCCAGGTCGCGGAGGCGCTGGCGTACGAAGAGGGATGCCCGCTCTTCGAATTCCTGCGCAGGGTGAAGCGGTACGGCGCGATCTCCCCCGCGACCGCGAATCAGATGGTGAACTTCGTCTACATGATGGACCGCTTCCGGGAGATGGCATCCGAAACGTCCGTTTCCGGCCTGATCGAGCTTGTCGCGGAGGAGTCCGGATACAACAGGATGCTCTCCGAAATGACGGATATCGGCGAGCGCGACGAGCGCATGAACAACATCGGCGAGCTCGTATCCGCGGCGCGCGCGTACGAGGAGCAGGCCGAGGAGCCCTCGCTCGTGGAATTCCTCGAAGAAGTCGCGCTGGTCTCCGACGTGGACAAGTACGACGAGACGGCGAACGCCGTGGTGATGATGACGATCCATTCCGCGAAGGGGCTGGAATTTCCGGTGGTGTTCCTGCCGGGCATGGAGGAAAACGTCTTCCCGAGCTTCCAGACGCTGCTCAACCCCGAGGAGATCGAGGAGGAGCGCAGGCTGGCCTACGTCGCCATCACGCGGGCGAAGCGGAGGGTGTATATCACGCACGTGCAGGACCGCATGCTGAACGGACGCACCGGCAGCAATCCTCTCTCCCGGTTCGCCGAGGAGATCCCTCCGGAGCTCTGCGACAGGGAGGACGAGGTGCCGGAGAACGCCGATTCCCGTCTCTTGCGGCAGCGGCCTCCGAAGGTCAAGCCCGTCAATTTCTTCCTGAACGAAACCTCGAAGCCCGTGCCCGGTCTTGAAAAGAAGAAGCCCGAAAGCGCGGCCGTGCTCGAGCCGGGGGATACGGTGAAGCACATGACCTTCGGCATGGGGGTCGTACTCTCCGTGCGTCCCATGGGCGGCGATACGCTCTACGAGATCGCCTTCGAGAAGGTCGGCACCAAAAAGCTCATGGCCACCTACGCGAAGCTGAAAAAGCTCTGACTCATATAAAAATTCAATAAAGATAAAGGAAACTGCGACCATGAAAAACGAAAAGAAACTGGTTCAGGACATTACCTCCATGGACGAGGATTTCGCCAAATGGTATACCGACATCTGCCGGAAGGCGGACCTCGTGGACTACACCAGCGTCAAGGGCTGCATGATCATCCGTCCGTACGGATACGCCATCTGGGAGAACATCCAGAAAATCCTCGACGCGCGCTTCAAGGAACTCGGCGTTGAAAACGTCTATATGCCCCTGTTCATTCCCGAACCCCTTCTTCAGAAGGAGAAGGATCACGTGGAAGGCTTCGCGCCCGAGGTGGCGTGGGTCACGCAGGGCGGATCCGAACCCCTGACCGAGCGTCTCTGCGTCCGTCCGACCTCCGAAACGCTGTTCTGCGAGCACTACGCCAACATCATCCGGTCCTGGCGCGATCTGCCGAAGCTGTACAACCAGTGGTGCAACGTCGTCCGCTGGGAGAAGACCACCCGTCCCTTCCTCCGCAGCCGCGAATTCCTCTGGCAGGAAGGCCACACCATGCACGCAACGGCCGAGGAAGCCCGCGAAGAAACCGTCAGGATGCTGAACGTCTACGCCGATTTCCACGAAGAGGATCTCGCCATTCCCGTCATCAAAGGCGCGAAAACGCCTTCGGATAAGTTCGCCGGCGCTGAGGACACCTACTGCATCGAGGCCATGATGCACGACGGCAAGGCGCTGCAGGCGGGCACCTCCCATTATTTCGGGGACGGCTTCGCGCGCGCGTTCGATATTCAGTACACGGACAAGAACAACACCCTGCAGTATCCGCATCAGACCTCCTGGGGCGTGACGACCCGCATGATCGGCGGCATCATCATGACCCACGGCGACGACAACGGCCTCGTGCTTCCTCCGGCGATCGCTCCCATCCAGGTGGTGGTGATCCCCGCCGCCATGCACAAGGAAGGCGTGCTGGAAGCCAACCGCGCCGTGACGGAACGCATCCGCGCCGCCGGATTCCGCGTGAAGCTGGACGAAAGCGAAAACAGCCCCGGCTGGAAATTCGCCGAATATGAGATGAAGGGCGTTCCCGTCCGCGTCGAGCTCGGCCCGCGGGATATCGAAGCCGGTCAGTGCGTGCTGGTCACCCGGTACAATATGGAAAAGACCGTAGTGAAACTGGACGAACTCGAAACCGTTCTCGCGCAGAAGATGACTGAGATCCGCGACGGCATGTATCAGAAGGCGCTCGAAAACCGCGAACGCCGCACCTACGAATGCACTACCCTCGACGAGATCCGGACGGCTCTCGCGGAGAAGGGCGACGGTCTGGTCCGCGCGATGTGGTGCGGCAGCGAGGAATGCGAAGATAAGGTCAAGGAAGAGACCGGCGTCGGATCCCGCTGCATCCCCTTCGATCAGAAGCAGATCTCCGACGTATGCGTATGCTGCGGAAAGCCCGCGAAGTCCATGCTTTACTGGGGCATCGCGTACTGATCGGATAACAAACAGAATCCCGGATTTTGACGCGGAAAGGAGGCGGCGGTACAACTGAAGGAGTTTTCGATTTCAATCAGGGAAAGACTGCGGCGCGTGGACATTGTCGTCCTGCTGTGCGTGTTCGGCATGAACGCCATGAGCCTTGTGACGCTGTACGCCGCTTCGGACGCCTACGGCATATGGTACTTCCGTTCGCAGATCATTTCCACGGTCCTCGGCGTCACGGCGATGGTCGTCATCATGTTTCTGGATTATGACGCGTGGTTTCAGAAACTGAAATTCATTTTTCCGATCCTCACGGTCGTTTTGATCGTTTACGTGAAATATTTCGGCGTCGGACAGTTCGGCAACAGGAACTGGATCGTGATCCCGCGCACGAATTTCTCCATTCAGCCGACGGAATTCACGAAGATCTCCTTTATCATCCCCTTTGCCATGCACCTCGACGCGGTGCGCGACAAGATCAACCATCCGCTGTCCGTCCTCGGGCTGGTCGCCCACGGCGGCTTGGTCTGCGGCATGGTATTCTGGCAGGGAGACGACGGCATGGGCTTGGTATATCTCGGCATCTTCGCCATCATGCTGTTCGGATCGGGGATCTCCCTCTGGTATTTCGGCGGAGCCGGACTGGCCGGAGTGCTCGTCGCGCCTCAGCTGTGGAAGCGATTGACCGCCAAGCAGCAGAACCGCGTGCTGTTCGGTTTCAACCCCGACCTCGATCCGCTGAACGCCGGCTATCAGGCGATACGAAGCCGGGCCTGCATCATCGCGGGCGGCTTCCGCGGCGCGGGGATGAAGGGCGGGATCAAGTATTTCAGCCTGGTGCAGGGACAGAGCGACTTCCTCTACGCCGTCGTGGCGGAAAAATTCGGCTTTTTCGGCACGTTCCTGTACCTGGTGCTCATACTCGTTCTGATCGTCCGGATCCTGTGGATCGCCCGCAGCACGAGAAAAAACTATGCGTCCTATATCTGCATCGGGATCGCGGGGATGCTGTTCGTGCAGGCGGCGGAGAACATCGGCATGTGTCTCGCCATCCTGCCCGTCGTGGGCATCACCTGTCCGTTCCTGTCGTACGGATCCTCGTCCATTCTCTCCATGTATATCTGTATGGGGATCGTCGAGAGCATCTGTACACACCGTCAGAAGTATTACTTTGAGCGGGAAGAAGAATAAAAACGAGGCTGTCGCGGACAGCCCGTTTTTTATGTTATCGGGAACGAAAGACAGCGGTTTTCGAATCCTATCGAATCCGCTGTGCGCGGGGCGGATGTTTGAAAGGCGAAGCCTTTATTCCTTCAACCCGAAGTGCCGCGCGATCACGTCGCAGGTTTCCTCCAGCGTGAGCCGGTCGTCCCTGTGAAAGACGTAAAATCCGCTCTCCTCGAACGCTCTGTACTGTTCGGGGGAATTGATCCGTTCGAGAACGGCGCGGTAATTGGCAAACGCCTTTTCAGGATCCGGCAGCTTCATGAGCTCTTGCCAGATAAACTGCTTTTCCTTGTCGGGCCGTTCGAAAAAGCGGTTGACGGACATCATGGGATCGGTCAGCATGATGGCGACGTGCCGCTCATCCGAGATCTCGCGCAGCAGGGAAAGCGATATATTCGAGTCTACGAATACGGGCCGATCTTCCGCTGTGACGCGGATCAGCTCCATGATTTCGAGATCGGTCCCCTCCCGCTCGCAGCCGTCGATCCAGGCGCTGTACTCCTCCGGCGTGCGCGAGACGAATTCCGCCCAGCCCGACATCGTGTCGAAGTAGGACAGCGCGGGCTGATTCTCCGAATCGATCAGGGAGAACAGGTCTTCCGTGTAGTTTTCCCGCATGAGGATCCCGCCGTACCGCTCGGAAAGCATGCGGAGGATGGTCGACTTGCCGGCGTAGGCGTTGCCTTCGATAAAGTAACAGTTCTGAAAGCGTTTTTTCAAGAGATTCGTATGAATCGGAACAGTGTTCATTGTTTTCTCCTTGATAAATAATATTTATTCTTCGGCTTTGCGCATGAACCTGTTCATCCGGTTTCATGCGTCCGTCACGCTCTCAGCTTCAGAAACATCAGCATATCCGCTTTCCTCCCCGTACCGTTTCCCGGACTCTGTCCGGGTCACTGAAATTATAACAGGTTTTCCGGCAGGTGTCAAGAGCGGACGCCCTTGACAAGTTCCGCGAAATCGTGTACAATATCAGGGATCAATACGAAAAAGCGAGGTTCGACATGGATCGGGAAAAGAAAACGCTTCACATTATTTCGCACAGCCATTGGGACAGGGAGTGGTACATGCCCTTCGAAGCCCACCGGTACAAGCTGGTGGAATTCTTCGACCGGCTGCTCTCCACGTTGGACAGCGATCCGTCCTTCCGCTCCTTCCATCTCGACGGACAGGCCGTCGTGCTCGAGGATTATCTGGAGGTCCGCCCCGAAATGCGGGAAAAGATCGAGCGGTATATCGCCGAAGACCGGCTGGTGATCGGTCCGTGGTATATCCTGCAGGACGAGTACCTGGTGGACGGCGAATCCAACGTGCGGAACATGCTCGTCGGAAGAGCGGTTTCGGCGGAATACGGCAAGGTCTCCGACGTCGGGTACTTCCCGGACGCGTTCGGCAACATCGGCCAGGCGCCTCAGATTCTGCGCGGCTTCGGGATCGACACCGTGGCGTTCGGACGCGGCACCTCCCCGCGCAAGGGCGACCGCTTCGACACGGGCGAGGAAAACTACGGCAAGTGGGTGACCGAAGTGCTTTGGCGTTCTCCGGACGGATCTGAAGTGATCGGCACCACCTTCCTGCGCTGGTACAACAACGCCAACGAGATCCCCTCCGATCCGGAGGAGGCGAAAAAACGCCTCGCCGAGATCCGCGATTCCGTCGCGGAATGCTCCGTGACACCCCATCTGCTTCTGCTCAACGGCTGCGACCATCAGCCGGTCCAGACCGATATCGGCCGGATCATCGAAAAGCTGAAGCCGGATTTCCCGGACGAACTGATCCACTCGAACTATAAAGCGTATTTCGACGCGATCCGCCCGTACAAAGACCGCTTCGGCATCTTCGTCGGCGAACTGGACGGCGAGTACGGCGACGGATGGAATACGCTCGCCAACACCGCCTCGGCCCGGATCTACCTGAAACAGCTGAATTCCCGCTGCGAGCACATGCTGGAGCAGAGGATCGAACCGCTCTCCGTTCTTTCGCATCTGTACGCGGGCGACGAGATCCGGCGCGACTATTTCCGCTGGCTCTGGAAAAACCTCTTAAAAAATCATCCGCACGACTCCATCTGCGGCTGCTCCGTCGACCCGGTGCACAGGGAAATGGTCTCCCGCTTCGAAAAGGTCCTGGCTGCGGGACATGAAGTGGAAAAGAGCGAGACCGAGGCGTTCATGGCTGCCGTCAACACGGCGGACACGGGCGCGGACTGCGCCGTCACCGTGTTCAATCCCCACGCTTTCACCTCCTCCGAGCCCGTGACCTTCCGGCTCGATCTGCCCGAAGACTCCGACGTCACGGCGGAGAAGATCGCGGTTTACGACGGGGAGAAGCGGCTTCCGTGCGCGGTGAAGCCATGCGGCAGGACGTTCGACTACATCCTCCCGAAGGATCGGTTCCGCGTCCCCTTCTACGTGCAGCGGTTCGAAGTGTCCTTTACCGCGGAGAAAGTGCCCGCGCTCGGCTGGAAGACCTTCGCGGTCAGAACGGACGCGGAAGAACCGTACGAAGGGACCGACCTCACCGTTTACCGCCGCGGCATGATGAACGGGCGGCTCAAAGTCATGTTCGCGCCGGACGGCTCCGTCACGGTGACCGACCGGAAGACCCGCGCGTCCTTTGTGACTGGCATCTTCGAGGATACGGGCGACATCGGCGACGAATACATGTACGAGCAGGCGGCGGACGGCATCGTGGTCTCAACGGAAGGAAAGAGGGCGGAGATCTCCTCCTCCGTTTCTCCCTTTGCCGCGACGTTCACGGTGACGCATAAGATGAAAATCCCCGCCGGACTGCCGGATACGGACGCGACGCCGGAATCCCGCGAGAGACGGGACGAAGGAAAGCGGATCGGGGAATCCCTCCTGACCGTGCGGGCTGAATACACGCTCCGTCCCGGCTCCGGACGGCTGGAAGTCAGGACGGTGATCGAAAACAACGCGGAAAACCACCGCCTTGTCGTCCTGACGAAGAACGGGATCCGGACCGAAACCCTTCTCGCGGAGGGGCAGTTCGATATCACGGAACGCGTGATCAAGCCGTGGAAGGGCTGGAAAAACC
>JAEEGL013955343.1_pt1 | contig 13957 bp, 9 predicted proteins | sample 9134231 | NCBI WGS metagenome assembly JAEEGL01 (sample SAMN16246548, study PRJNA631951) | gut metagenome | biome: gut microbiome; feature: rumen; material: fiber-attached | host: Bos | place: Iran: Karaj | collected 2018-10
ACAGGCCGGTTGCGTTAATGGGGGAACGGGGAACGGGAAGAATGTGAAAGTGTGGAAATGTGGAAACAGCCAATGCGGAAATGGGGGCTAGGGGCTAGGGGTGGACTCCGATCCGGCCGCAGCGCTTAACGCAAGTCGCTTCGCGACACGCAAGGGGTACGCTCGCATCGATGTGGCTACGACGGGCCATGCCCTACGCCACAATCGATCCTCGCGTGGGGCGAATGGACTTGCGGCAAAGGCGATTGTGGCGTAGCCGCCACGGCGGCGTCGTAGCCACATCGGTTTTGACGCAGCTTTTGCGTCCGGCCACAGGCCGGTTGCGTTAATGGGAGAACGGGGAACGGGAAGAATGTGAAAGTGTGGAAATGTGGAAGCAGCCAACAGCCAATGCGGAAATGGGGGCTAGGGGCTAGGGGTTAGGGACTAGGGGCGGCTCCCGAATCCCGAATCCCGACCGTTTCCCAGCTTCAGCGCAAGCGCCTGGGAAGTTTGAGCCCTGATATGGCGCTACCGCGCCGGACTTTGGAAACTGTTGCGCACTCGCGCTACCGCGAACCATTGGCCCTTGATGTGGCCGCATTGGTGCAAGCCCCATGCGACCGCATCCATGCCGTGTGGCTTCGCCACGGCGCAACAGATTGGGAACCGCCTCCGGCGGATTAGGAAAGTTCTTGGGAAATTGGTCGCGACAAAATGTTTCCCAGTTTTTCCAATGCTGCGGAGCGGCCTTTCCAATCTGCCGGGAACGGCCACGGGCCGTGCGCCAGGGCTGACGGCACATGAGGCTTGCCTCAATGTGGCGGCGGACTCGGCGCGGAATGCGCAAAGCGCACCCCCGGCAGTTTCCCTGCTTCGGCGCGGTAGCGGCATGAGGGAACGGGGAATAGGGAACGGGGAACGGGGATATGAATGTGAAAGTGTGGAAATGTGGAAGCAGCCAATTTCTTTGTAGAGCAAAAAAAACTTTGAAGGCAACCGGCAAAGGTGCTATAATGGATACTGATTCTTGCACTAAAAGAGGAACTGAAAATGGAAGCCACGATACCTGCCCAGGAAATAAAGCGGCGCGGCATAAGCGCATTGAACAAGGACCTTGCCGATGGCCCCGTCTGGGTCATAAGCGGCAACGAGCCGAAATACGTGGTCCTCCTCGCGGAAGATTTCCGCCGTTTGCGCCACGAGGCGTTCGTCAGAGGGTGCCTGCAGTCGGAGGCCGAACACAAGGCTGGGAACTTCAAGTATGTGACCCCCGAAGAGTTGATGAGGGAGTTCGACGAGGCCGCCGAAAGCGATGAGCCATAGGAGCCGTCATGCCCTCCACACCTTATCGGCTTGTCCAGACACCATTCTTTGAGCGGGCCCTCCGCAAATTTGCAAGAAGGCACCCGGAACTCCGCGAAAAAACGGCTGAAACATTTGTGGCACTTAGCACCGATCCATTCGCGCCGTCGTTGCGCCTCCACAATCTCACCGGGGCGCTTGCGGGCAAGCAGGCGGTGAGCATTGCCTACGCCTACCGCATTGTCCTTTGCGTAGAGGTCACGGAGCATGAGGTAATCCTCCACAACATCGGCACCCACGACGAGGTTTATCCTTGAGGCGACTTGAAGCCTTGAAAGACTAGTCGTCGCCTTTATGCGGCATGGGTGCAGCGCCCAGATGGGCGAAATTCGTGGAGATCAGAAGCGGCGCGTCAAGGTTGATGCTGGTGTCGCGGACTGCGTCATGGGGCCGCCATATTCCACGCCTTGAGCATGACTTCTGCGGCGAGTTTGGAGCCTCTTTCACTCAAATGCACTCCATCCCGAGTCAAATCCAACGCCATTGGGCTCCCTGCGTTTTTCCTGTGTTCAAAGGCGAAGGCGATGTCCAGCGGAACGAGAACCGCATCCAAGCGGTCGGCTGCCTCGCGCGCCATCCGCGCGTAGGGCGGACAGCTCTCGCCATATTCCAGAAGCACGTCGCCTTCGCAACGCCCCGTAGGAGCCACGATGGAAAACTTGCGGACACCTCCCATTTTCAGGAAATGGACCATCCAAAAGAGATTGTCGCGGAACCCTTCGGGGCTGACCGTCGGCTCGTCGCGCCATCTGGCATGGCCAATGACGGAATCGTTTGCGCCGAAGAAGATCATCACGGCGTCGGGCTTCTCGGCGGCCACGTCGCGGAGACGCGTCAGCGCCATCGGCGTCTTGTCGCCGGAAACCCCGCCGTTAACAATCACGATTCCCTTTGGCTCAAGAGACAGGCGCAAATATTTGATGTAGTAGTTTTCGTTTGCCGTAATGGAATCGCCGAAGCATAGAAGCTTTTCGCCTGCTTTCAGCCAAGGTTCTTGAAGCGGGGGTATCATGGTGTTGTCTATTTTTCGATGTTAAAGACACGAACGTAATCGACGAGGAAAGCGTCGCCTACTGCGTCGAATGCCTCCTTCACTGGCATGTGATCGGCATGGCGGTAGCCGCACACTTCGGTGGAAATCAAAACGAAGAGCGGGACGCGCGAAACATGGCCTTCAATGCGGCCATCCTTCCTGCCATCGACGAAGAAGGTGTAGCCACTGTCGTCCCAAAGCACTCCGAAGCGGTGGAATGCGGCGGTGTCGAGCCCTTCTAGTCCGATACCCGCCTGGTCGCGAGCGTTGTCCTTCCCATAGCCGCCGCGAAAGACATTATGGCGCGCGCATTGCCCAGGCTGGAAACTCTCCATGATGTCAATCTCAACGCCGGTGCGGGAGGGGTCGAGCGACGCACCGATTATGGGAGACTGCATCCAAAATGCACTCCACCATCCTTGCCTCTGTTGAAGGCGGCAGCGGCATTCCCAGTAGCCGTAGGTGTGTTCGAAAAGCGGTTCATGAAGTTTGCCAATCGGCCACTGGAGGTGGTCGGAACCGAATGTTGTCTCATCCAGCGGTTCGTCCATGAAGTTGAAGCCCGTCTGTAACTGCGACGACACCGGTCGGCCATCCTCAATCATGAGTTCTAACACGACGTTTGACTTGCCGTCGAGACGGACGGCCTTGTCAGTCCATGCGGGGTGACGCTTCTGCATCATGCAAAGGCGGTATGCCCACTTGGTGCGGTCCAGTTCCATGCCGTCGAACTCGTCGTTCCATACGAGCCGGAAGTCGTGTCCGCAAGGGAGGAGACTTGGTTCGTGGTCAGGCACGGGCGTTGCCTCCTTGCAGACGATGGGAAGTGATTTCAGGCAATGTTTGGTATTCATAGTGCGTTCAAGCGTGAAGGTGCGCCACGCGGTGTGCGGCGACCGGTGCTTTCGAGGAATCGGGCGCAAGGGAGAAGCCAGTCGGTCTGGATGAGGTCGAAGCCCTGGTCGGCAAGCCATCCCCAGGCTCCTTCCGGGTCATGGTCGGCAATGGCGCGGTCGTCGCTGTGCCCGCCGGCGAGCTGGCTGCGCCAACTATAAATGATAGCATTGCCCCAGAGGAGGTGTCCAGCCCGGTGTTCGCGGCGGACGAACGCTTCCGACGCAATGGGGTTGTCGTCGCGCTCGAAGACGACTTCGACCCCGACATGCCGCAGTTTGCGCCGCCGCACGACCCGCAGCTCGCTCTCGCTTCGGACAATGCCCAGGAAGGGCATGTCGGAAGCGTGTTCTTCGAGTATCGAGAGAACGCGCGGATCGGGGCCCGTTTTCACCACGCACTGGTCCGCCATCCCACGCGCCCGGATTGCGGCGGCGATTTCGGCGGGATGGTCCCAGAACTTGTCGATATTGAGGTAGCAACGACCTTTGTAGCGTTCGAGGACTTCGTCGAAGGTGCAAAGCCCGAACTGGGTCGGGTTCCCGTCGGCGTTTAGGTAGCGCAGCCGTTTCACGAAACGCCACGGATGGTCGGCGATGCGCCCGGAGAATCCCAGATGCGCGCGCTCCTTGCCGGGATGGAAGATGACGAGCCTCCCGTCGGATGTGCGGTCGAGATCGACCTCGAGCATGTCGGCGCCATGATCTAGGGCTGTGTCGTATGCGGCAAGCGTGTTGAACGGGATGTTCCCGCCCCATGCGCCGCGATGGGCGACAAGGAGGACTTTCCGTTCGGCGGCGTCCCTGTGGAGATCGAAGGTCTTTGTTGCCATTGGATTCTTCATGGGAATACTTCCCTCAGGAACTCAGGGTTCAAATGCCTGGTTCACGGTGCCGAAGAGCGGCGTCTTGAGCGCACCGCCGAGAACGGCGCACCTGACGTAAACCTTGCGCGCCGCCGCCGCGCCGCACGTCTCCACGGGGATGGCCGCCTTCCACGCCCGCCGCGTCTCGTCCGCAGCCTCCAGCGCGATGGCGTTTGTTCCGTTCACGGGGAAACCCTCGAAGCCGCGGCCCTTCCCATGGTCGATCAGCAGCGAGGCCGAAACGTCCTCGCACGGCTCCGCCAAATGCAGCGTCACTTCTAAGATGCTCCCCTGGCCAATTGCGCCATCTCCGCCCGAAGCCTCGGCTACGACATAGTTTGCCGGAAGTCTGACGTTGCGGAGGCGCTTGATACCAGCTTCGAGATTGTAAATGTCGAAACGGACATAGCCCATCCGCGACTTTTCCACGTTTGGCAGCTTCGCAACATACAAGCCCGTCTGCGGGTGGGTAACGGTACCAAAGAGCCTGGGGCCATCCACTAGGCGCAGCGACCAAGCGCGATAGGCGCGATTCGTTCCCGTGAGGAACGAGTCGGCCTCAAGCTCAACCCACGGATACGCAGGATCGAACTTCACCCGGTGCGTTGCGGTTGTAGTGACGCTGAAACCACCTCCGCCCCGCGCCGAGACGGCCGCAGCACCATTGCCCCCATACCATGCCGTCGCGGAGTAGCGGCCGCCCGACCAGTCGGCGTTTGTGGCATCGAAGTTCCACAGCGCTTCCGCGCCATCCTCCATGAAGGCCTCGTCCGCCACAAACGTTTTGGAAATCGCGGCAGACGCATTTCCTCTGTCTTCGCCGACATGGGGAATCTCCACCTCGTATAGTTCCACATTCGACGCGCCCTTCGCAGCAGGGAAGGAAAGGCGCATCCGCACCGTCGTGGCCGTTTCGCCGAAGTCGAGTTCCCGCATGTATTTCTCCGTCTGCACGGCCTTCGGTTCCAGCGTCTTCCATTCGCCGTCCCTACGTATCGAAACCGCCATGTTTTCCAGCCCGCTGCCATAAACGCGGAGACGCGAGAAACTGACGGGACCTTCCGCGAACGAGAATTCCACCCAAGGCTCCTTCTCCTTGGCGGACCATCCAAGCACGTCGCGCGTCCCGTCCACAAGCTTGTAGAATCTCGTCTTGCCGTTCGACGAGGCGAAGCCGAGCGAGCGCTCCTTCCCAAGCAGCTGGTTGTCGCGCCCCGTGCGCTCCGCCTCTGCGGCCTCGACGATGGCGAGCGTTTCGGCGTAGGTCGGCAACCCTTCGCCGCGCCCGTCCGTCGTGCCGACGACGACCTCGTATGGAGACAATGTGAAGGTGAGTGGCGTTGTGGTTGGTGAAGGTGTAGGGGTAGGGAGTGCCTTATTGCTGCGGAAAGGACGGTAGCTGCCATTAAGACCATTAACCTCGAATGTCTTCCTCTCGTTTGTGAAGTTGGCGAGCGCGAACATCGACTCCCCGTTCGGCAAATCCCAGCGCGCGCATTCGCCGTCCGGCGTCTTGAGGAGCGTCGTGCGCTTCCCTTCGAGAATGAAGTCTTCCAGCGCGGCGAAAGTGGAATTCACATAGCGGTTGCCCTCGTAAAGCGCGGCGCGGTCGCCCATGCCCCCGTAGTAAAAGGGCCAGAGCGTCTTGCCTCCGCGTAGCATCGCCGCCCACACATGGCAGACGTATTCGGGGAAAGTCGGGTAGTCGTTCAGCAGGCTTGTGAAGCGGTAGGTGAACATCGTGGGCAGAAAGCCGATGCACTTGTCGGGGCGGTTCCACGCCTCGAATGCGTCGAGATAGGCGCCGATGCGTGCGGGCGGGATGTCAAGGACGCGGTTGCCGCGCCCGTCGTCGCGGGGGTTGAGGTATGGGTGCGTCTCGAACCAGTCGGCGCAGTCGATGTATTTCTTTCCTCCCCGCGACGCCATGAGAACGACGTGATACGGATCTTTCTCCTTCAGGTGCTCGTAGATGTGCTTCAAATACACGGGCGAGATGTTCCGGCACTCCGGCTCGTCGCAGATGTACCAGTAGGCGAAGTCCTTTTCCTTCGACTTCTCGATAGTCGCGTCGATCTTGTCGAAATATTCCTTGCAGGGCACAACGTCCTCGTGCGCCTCTCGCGCCTCAAGGCCCTTTATCACGCGCTCCGGCTCGACAGTCCCGCCGCTCCCGTTCGCCTCCGGCGTGAGGAACAGCCGGTCGTCGGCGGCATAACGCTCTGCGAAGGCCTTGCCGCCCATGTAGCCGGTCGCGTAGATGCCGCGCCGCAGAACGGGCTTCCCGTCAACGACAAGCCGCCCCCTTGAAATCCATGTCATGCGCCGCCCCGTCGGCGCGAGCTTGCGGATCGGGAACTCCCGCCGCACTCCGCCCGCCTCGACTGCAAGCGTGGCGGTTCCATCCTCGAAGCCGCGTGTGTCGAAGTCGAACTCGCCCCCTCCCGCCGGGAGCCGCGCCTCGCGCTTCGGGAAACCGGGGCCTTCCAGCGTCACGGCCACTTCGCCGCTGCCGGAGCACTGCACGCGCCCCGCCACGCGGCCCGCGTCCTGGCCGGGGTAGAAGTTGCCCCGGTATTCCGGCGAGGTGAACGACAGTCTGATCTCCTCGAAATCGACGACCACCGGACAAGTCCTCCCATACGTTTCGCCCGTCGCCTTGCGCGTCAACTCGATCCGCGTCTCGTGCCGTCCGTTGGCGGGATAGGCGCATGGGACGCGCACCGCGTTCGCGCCGGCCGCCAGCCGCACGGGCGTCGTCTCCGCGAACGGGGACGACACCTCGTAGTCGCCACCTTCGGCGACCGTCGCCGTGAAGGAAAGCGTTCCGGCAATCTTGCCGTCGCGCCGTCCATCCGTTTCCGCCACGACATCGGTCATCGCAACGTCGTCCGCCGCCAGCCGCGCCGGGAATCCCCGCATCGCGAGGAAGTTTTCCGGCTCGCCGAAGCGCGTCTGTAGTGGACTCCAGGTCGTCAGCTCGGTCACACCTCCTGCGCCGCACTGCCGCGCCACGTTCAGCTTCCACGCGTCGCGCCATTCGCTGTTCCGCGTCATGTAGAGCGAGGATAGCGGTATAGCCATTTCAACGCACCAGCCTCCGTCGCATTCTTCGACCGCGAACTTCCAGTCAGGTCCGTAGGGGTCGGGATGTATGTTGCCGCCTTCAGAAGCGTAGAGTGCGCAGGCATCAATGCGCTCGCTGAAAGGCACGGCGAACTGGTAGTAGTCGAAGCCGTCGCCTCGCGGCGAGAGAAAGACCTCAATATGGTCGCTGTGCCAAATGCTGGGCGGGATGGCCGCCTTCAGCTTCTCCATGTGCGGCTCCTCGCACTTGACGGCCACGTAGAGCGTCCGGGCGTCCGCCAGCACGGCGAAAGCGGTCTGCGCCGCCACCTCGCGGTTCGCGATCTGGTTCGCCAGCTTGGCAAATGGCCCGTTCCATTGCGCATCCGTCCAGCACTGCTCGTCCAGCCGCCCGTCGATTGTTGGCGGATTGCCCACCATTGCCACGTCAGCAAACGCGGCAAAACATGAATATACCACTGAGCATACTGCAATCATGCACTTGTTCATGCTACTGCCCTTTCGCAAAAAGTCGTTGGCGAAAACAAATTCATTGCGTTCCCGCCTCCACGGCAATGAACCCATAGGGGGCGAGGCGGCACTGGCCATCCATTCCAAGCGTACCGCCATCGGCGACGAGTGGCAAGGTGCCAGCCCTTGGCGCGACACCGGCGGAAAATTCAGCGGAAGTTGCCGTAAGGTTTGCGGCGACGAAGACTGCCTCACCGCCGTGCCGCCTCACGAACGCCACGCACCCTCGAGTTTCCGCCGCCGTGACCCACTCTTGCGAACCGTCCGGGAAAACAGCCATTTCGTGCCGCAAACCCGCAAGTTTCCGAATCAGGGCAACCCGTTTGCGCCCCGCGGGCTGTAGAGCCCTCGCCCAATCCACGGTCTTGCTGGCGCGACCCGTGTCCTCCACCGGGGCGAAGAAGGTGTTCAGCGAATTGTCCGCAATCTCGTTGCCGTTGAATACGAACGGGATGCCCCTCCGCAAAAAGGTCAAGACGAATGCGGCGTTGCCGGCCTCCACGGGGCAGACTCGGTCAAACCTTTTCCCCCAGTCGTCTGCAGCTGTGTCATGGTTGTCGAGGAAACAGAGCATTAGCGCATCCTTCGGCAAATGGCCCTCGTATTCCCTGACGGCGTCCATCTGCTCGCAGAACGTCGCGCCGCGAATCCGGCCATGCTCCGGTGCGGCTGGACATAGCGCATGACGGATTGTGAAACTCCAAGGCCATGCGTAGCAGGCGTTGAATGCCCGCCGCAAATGCGCGACGCTCACGCCTTCGTTTATCATCGCGAGTCCAGGCTTGGCCGTCCGGCATTCCTCCGCCGCCTCTTCCCAGAAATCAACCGGCACTTCGTCGCCGACATCGCATCGGAAACCGTCGCACCCAAGCATCACCCAGCGCAGCATGGAGTCGATAAGATAGCGGCGGACGGCTCCTGACCCGAAATTCAAGTAAGGGAAATTCCACTCCGTAGTCCGCACCGTTCCGTCGGGATTGCGCTGAAATGCGTCTGGGATGATGTCCTTGATGACGTTGTTCGGACCGCAGTGCAGATAGACCAGATCAACCAGGACTTTCATGCCAAGGGAGTGGGCGCAGTCGGCGAAGGCCGCAAAGTCGGTGTCCGTGCCGTATTCTGGATCGATGCGGTTGTAGTCGGAAATGCGGTACGGGTTCTTTGGGGTGTGGAATCCGCTTGCTATCTGGCGCGGACTCCACCCTTTTTCATCCATGTCCCTATCCATCTCGACGAAAGGCGTAAGATAAACGACATCGGCGCCAATCGAACGGACGTGCTCGAGCATTGCGGCAGCAGCGCGGAAATTACCATCCCGGGTGAAATTCCGCAAGACGATTTGATAGACAACTGCTTTATTAAGCCAAGCGTGCATGGTGCCTCCGACCTTTCGCGACGCGAAGCGGCGATGTCGGCGGTAGGGCCATCCCCCATGTCCATGCGCCGCCGCTTCCCGATCTTGTCCGATATTCAAAAGTGTTGCGCCCTTTGCGTAGCGGGATTTCCATCGCGACCCATCCCGAAAAGGGCCCGTCAACTTCCAGGAGATCCCCGGAATTGACCGAAAGCAGTCCATAGAAGTCGTTGTGGCGGAATAAGCGGTAGGTTCCGACCGCAGGCGCTTCGAGGTCGAACGACACCGTCGCCCAACGGGTCCCATCGCGCCCTTTTACCGTCTCGCCAGGATAGAGCGTGGCCAAGTCGAAGACGCCACATCCGGATTGAATCGAAACCACGCGCCCGTCCACGGCGACGCGACTCACGGGAACCATGCGGAAACAGCCTGGCTCGACGGCCTCGCCGGCCGCAACCGTTCGCTGGTGGCGCCCGCCGCAGACAGAGCACGTGTAGGATATGCGCAAGAGTTCTCCATCCAATTCCTCCAGCGCGGTGCTGGAGCCTATCGCTATCGGCAGCGATGAAAGGGGTGTGAGATCGTCCCGCGCGGCGACACGCGCATGCGCTGGTTTTCGGCCACCGCGCTGCGCATCGGGCAGAACCCGCGTGAACTGCGCGGCAAGAAGCGGGTCAAGGCGGAAAGTCGGACGAACCGTTCCGATGTCGAGCGTCACGGCGCCGCCACGAGAAGTGGCCTCGGCAAGCCAGCGGCGCCATTTGCCGTCGGGGAACCGCTGGCGCGTCGTCATCCACGGATGGCCCAGGTAAGTCAGCACATGCCATTGGCGGCCGCGAACGTCGAGGCGGCCCGCTTCGGGCAGCACGTCAAGCGGCTCGTTCGCCTCGCCGGCGCAGTAGTCGCTCAGCTCTTCCGGTCCGTCCTTGCGGACTCCCGCGTTGAAGGCGACTGCGGCGTCCGGGTTACCCGAAAGCGCCGCCGCCTTGTAGAGACGGGCCGCTTCATTGTCGAACCCGATGCGCGGGTAGCAGCCGTCGAACCACCAGAGCGACACGTCCAGGCCGTAGCGTGAGCTCCACTCGGCGACGACTTTGGCCCACTTGGATGTCGATTCGCGAGTGAGGAACCGATCCATGCCGCCCGCGCCGTTGCCGACGGTGCCTTCCCTTTCGCCAAGGCCGAAGCGGTCGCCGGCGGCGCGGTCGCGGTTGGCGGGCGCGGCGGGAATGTATAGCCCGAAGCGGACGCCCGTGCCGCGCAACGCGCCGGCGACCTCGGCCGGTATGTCGCGGCGCTCGCAACGGGAGAAAGGCGCGTACCCGGCGATCCGTTCGTAGGCCGCGTTGGGCGCGATGTAGTAGCCGGTGTTCTGCCCAAGGGTCAGTATGAACCATGCGGCGCCGCTCTCCGCGACCTGCCGGGCAAGTCCCGCCGCGTCCAGCAAGTCAATCCGCCCGAAGTCGTCCGCGTCGGGAAGCACGTGGGCGATGATGCCAACCTTACCCGCCATCCATGCGGCGCGATCCGATTTGCCGGATTCCGACATTGCCGATGTCTTTATGAAACGCTTTCGCACGGCGTGCGCGCAGGAAAGGCCAGTTCGCTATCCTAGCGGAACGACAGGACAGTCCCGTCCGCCGAGCTTCGGAGCGACAGGACCTGCTCCGTTCCGGCGGTGCCCGTCAGTTTCAGCTTGTACCCCTGTGGCAGCGTCGACTGCGCTGCGGCCAGAACCGCGTTGTTGACATACATTGTCTTCGCCCGCACCAGAGGCACAGACCCGCCGTTCGCGTCGATTGCGTCGCGCGTGGCCTTTTTGTCAAGGCCGGTAAACAGGATCTCGCAGTTGGCGCTGATGGTCAACGTGTTGGAGACGTCGAACGGCACGTAGTCGCTCCCGCCGTAGTTGTAGCCTGCTTCCGGGATGTCGAAGACCAGCTTCGTCGAGCCGCGCAGGTCAGCGCTCGCGCCGCCCACACACGCGATGCGCGGACTCTCGCCGGAAAGGCGCACGATGCAGTTGGTCGATGCGCCGCCGTATTTGAATCGCACGCCCGCCGTCAGCGCGGGGAATGCCCTTGGCGCAGCCGGCTCCGACGGTACCGTTGCGTATTGCTTGCTCGAAACGAGCATGGTTCCGTTGGAGACCGCCAGCGTCCCGGCGTCACCGTCCACACGGACGAAAGCGCCCGTAACCGTGCCCCCGTCGGCGATGCTGAGGCTGTTCGTAAAGCCCATGATAGATGTCGAGTTGTCACCTGCACCCGAAAGGCCGAAGTTGTCTTTCAATGTCAGGACCGTGCCGGCGCCGGTGACGAGGACCGTGTTGTTGGCCGAATTCGCGGTATAGGAGCAGGTTGTCCACGGGAAGTCAATCTTCGCGCCGTTCTCCACGACAAACCGGTTCCCGCCCGCCATGCCGAAGAGCGGATCCGTGCTTTCAACCTCGAACTTGGCCTGCGGGCCGGAGATCCGAACCTCGCTGTTCCTGTTCCTTGTCCCAAAGCCGAACGGACGGAACTTCGCCGCGCTGAACGTGGCGTTCGAGACGACAAGCTTCATTCCGCTTGCGCCCGCCTGGGATGTGGAGGTGATGCCGATGTTGAAGCCGGTGTTCGCCCGCAGGACGCCTCCATTGAGGACATGGACCTCAAAGCCGCTGTCGAGGCTTGCATCATAGTTTGATTGCCATCCGGCGCCGACGTTTACGGTCGCCGCCGTCACGGCGCCGCCGTCAGTCACGTAGAGGCGGTTGTCGAAAGTGCGCGATCCTGCGCCAAGGCTTATGGTGCCAGGGATTTCAAGAACGCCATGGTCGGTGACAACGGCGCGGCAGTCGCCAGGAGGACCATTGACGTTTTCCGGACTCATCCTCAGGTTCGCCGCTTTGGCGTAGCTTCCCGCGCCTGTCACCTTCAAGACGCTGCCCTCCTTGCGTCGTCCATCGGTTCCCGCATGGTTCACGCTCATCTTTATGTCGCCGCCCACGATGAACGCGCTGCCCTCCGCGACGCAGAACTCGTTGCTGTGGTTCGAATCCGAACCGCCATAGTCGAGGACGGCATCGCCCGTCACATGGAAACGCGACGCGCCGAGGAGGTTGAACTTGTTGCGGAAGTAGTTGAGTAATGGCATGGAGGCGACGTTCGTCACGACCGCCCCGCTCCGCAGAACAACCGTGCGGTCGCTTGCGGCGTTGGTCGGGAAGTTACCGCCGCAGAAATCCCACCAGCCGCCCTCGAAGATGGTCGTGGAATTCGCCACGGCCTCGAAGCCGGTGAACCTCAGCGCATTTGCTTCGTTGACCGGGTAGTCCGTCTCGTCTAGGATCAGCGACCCAATGCCAAGATTGCTGAGGACTGTTCCTTCGTCATACGGCGCGGGATAGGTCGCCGTCCTGTCCTCGATCACCCCGCCGGCGGCGGCCGATCCGCTTGCGACCGTCAGCTCATAAGTCGGCTGGTTGGCGTCGGCGATATCGCGCAGCTTGGCTACGCCGTCTTCAATGCATGGAACGAACTCGTGCTTGAGAACCTCCACGTCGTTCTCGATTTCGTAGATCTTGAGGTAGTAGAACTTGCCGTGGAAGGAATTGCCCCAGCCAGTATATATGCTGCCGCTCATTGTGTATGACTGGAAGAGAGCCATCTTGTATTGCGGCGTGAACGACTGTAGCCCCGGACCAAGCTCCGTCACGGATCCCGTCACGGTGTCCGTCACGCATGCCTTGCCGCCGCCGACCAGCAGTTCGTAGTCGCGGTTGGCCGTAAACGATGCGTCGGCTGCGGCTTGCGTCGCATAGTAGTCGAAGCGGAACTTGCCGTTGACATTCGGCGCGAAGCAGAAGTTCAGCGCGTCGGTGGATGCCGACGCCTTGAGGCGTGAGCAGAAAAGGAACTGGTTGTTGCTGCTGGCTAAAGCGCTCGATGAGGCATATTTTGCTCGGACAACCGTGTTGCTTTTCGGCACGTAGTCCGTAAGAAGGCGGACACCGGAGCTCTGATTATCCCCCGATATCGTCAGGTATTCGCAGCGGAGGACATCCGCCTTCGCCGCCGTTGCCGTCACCATTGCCGCGCACAGCGCGGACGCCAGAGTCTTGCCGAATTGAGTATTCATTATTTTGCTCCTTGGTTGTTGAGGTGTTTCCAAGCAAAAAAACATTCCCGTAATTTTCGGCATCAATTATCCCACACGCAATCAAGATTTGTCAAAAATATCGCCAAAAAGGTGCAAATCGGGTGCAAAACTTTTCCGCCCCTGAAAAGCCGATGGCACCCGCTCCACAAGCGGCCCGCGCGGCTATTGCCTGATTTCAAAAATGCATTTTCGCGATTGCGATTTTCGCGAAAAGTGCGCTGCGGGGAAAAGTTTTTACTGCTCATTTCGTTCGCGACGAATGGAGCGGTCTTGGCGCTCACCGTTTGAGACATATCCCCCTTTTTTGCTTTTGGGCCACGCACAAAAGGCCGCAAAGTGCCGAATAGATGCGGGCGCGGCGGCATCAAAGAGGCATGTGGAAATATGCAAGGCTTTTTTTGCGATGCCTTGCAGATGGCGCTCCGCGCCGGGACACCAAAGCCGGCTGCGGCGAAAGACCGTCTTCGACGGTGCCCGTCGAGGCCTTGCCGTCGGTCTGGTGAACAAGTTCCCCGTCCGCCTGCAACGCCCCGCCGTGGTGCTTCTCACCTTTCGCCTGGCCGTACACTAAAACCCCACGAAAGGGCACGAAAATGATAGAATGGATGTATGGGGAATCAATTGCCATACAAGGACGAGGTCCATGCCATCCAAGGGGCGATCTTCGAGGTTTACAAGGAAATGGGCAACGCCTGGCATGGGGGAGTCTATCAGCAATGCATGGAAC
>JAEEGL014174643.1_pt1 | contig 13957 bp, 15 predicted proteins | sample 9134231 | NCBI WGS metagenome assembly JAEEGL01 (sample SAMN16246548, study PRJNA631951) | gut metagenome | biome: gut microbiome; feature: rumen; material: fiber-attached | host: Bos | place: Iran: Karaj | collected 2018-10
CTTTGGTCAGGATCACGTTTTTCGACTTATAGCTCACATCGACCCGCTCGTGCGTCCTGAAGTATTCTTCCTGAATGTCAGACGGATAATTGTGAATGCTCGCAGGACTGTATTTTCTGTCGCCTCGGTAATAGGAAAAAACGATCGCTGTAAATAGTGCCGCAAAGATAAGCATTTCAATCAGGATCACCGTAATGTCCATATTTGTTACCTCTACTTTCTGACGCTGAACCAAAGACCGTTTTCAGCCTTTCTCAGCTCATATTTCTCTGCAAGCGGATCTCTGTCTCCCACGATCAGGTAATCGCAACAGTCAGAGGTCAGGCAGGTCCCTTCCCTGATCAGGACCGCGTGAAGCGCCTGCATTGCCAGATGGTCGCAGTTGCACATCACCGGAAGCACGTCCTCCATGTGGTGCCGCTTGGCGAACTCGGCATTGGGGCATTGAGTGAAGCTGTAGCGCACGGCACAGTTATCTCTGTCGTAATCGAAATAGCCCATGCGGAAAGAATCCGGAAACTTCTTTATCTCCTCCCCGCGGATCTCGCTCGTTTTTCTGAAGATATTGCCGGCAAGTCTGTTGTCCGCCTTTCTGTTCAGGTCGAACAGTTTTCCCATCATGCTGAAAGAAGAGAAAAAGCAGTCGTATATGTCCTGCTGTATGTCTTCCAGAGGCGGCTTGTCAGGCACGACGTCGTACCAGGCGAAGATCAGGATCGGATCGTAGATGCTGAGCGTGATCTTTGATCCAGCAAGCGCAGGCTCGTCTTCAAGGAACTCGCAGTACCTGAGCTGTACCTTTTCCCAGAGGGTCTCCGCCGTATCGATGTCATAATAGCGGCGCAGAAGTTTCCGCACACACTTTTTGGCGCTTCTTGAATAGACTTTATGCTTTGCGAGGTCTATAGGAAGGTCCTTTTCTCTCATTGCACTGATACTCCTTTACTTCCTGCAGCAGAAGCAGCCCATTCCCTCGACAGAAGCCACGCTGACCTTCTCATACATTCCGCAAAGTCTTTCTCTCAGGCTGTCTTCGGTCTCAAATGGTGGAGTAAAGAATCCCTTCGGTACATACAGTTTGTCTATAAACCAGTCGGTCCGCCTGCACCCGCCGCGGATGTAGAAGCATCCGCAAAATATGCCGCCCTTCCTTAGCACGCGGAAGGTCTCGCTGTAAGCGGCTTCCTTGTCCGGAAACGCATGGAAACCGTTCAGCGACAGCACCGTATCAAAATGCCCGTCGGTGAATGGGAGCGCTCCTACGTCTCCCTGAACAAATGTGATGTTCCTTATACCGGCTGCATCAGCTCTTTTTTTTGCGGTCTCCATCATGTCAGCGGAACAATCCCGGCAGGTGATGTCCGCATCCGGAAGATCCCTGTATACCGGCATGGTGAGAACCCCTGTACCCACCGGCACCTCAAGCAGTTTTCCGCTGAAATCCTCCGGGATCCCGGACAGTGCCCTCGTGAGATACCTGAGATTCTTCTCGCCATCCATATTCCACACAAGGCGGCAAACGGCTTTGCCCAGAAGAGTGGAGTAGGTCATCATGCCGTCATAGAATCCGGCGTGGTCTCCGGTCAGCCTGTATGCGCTCTTTATCTGCTCTTTTCTCGTCATGATCCGGTCCTTCTTTATCTTTTTCATCCAAGCGCAACATCCAGCGCCATCATCACACTGAAGCCCGCAGCAAAGGAGATTACACCGATGTTCGAATGCTCTCCGGCGGACATCTCAGGTATAAGTTCCTCGACCACCACATACAGCATCGCTCCGGCTGCGAAGGACAGAAAATACGGCATCGCCGGCACTACCAGTCCAGCTACCATTACGGTAAGCCCACCGAAAACGGGTTCCACTGCACCTGAAAGCACTCCAAGCCAGAATGAAGATCTCCTGCTTTTTCCCTCAGCGTAGAGCGGCATGGATATGATCGCTCCTTCCGGGAAATTCTGTATCGCTATTCCGAGGGCCAGCGCCAGAGCGCCGCCGGCAGTTATCTTTGCCGACCCGTTCATAAGTCCCGCATACACGACTCCCACAGCCATGCCTTCCGGAATATTGTGCAGAGTCACCGCCAGCACCATCATTGCGGTGCGGGGAAGCCTGCTCCTTGGGCCTTCAGCCTGTCCGATCCTTCTGTGCAGGTGAGGAATCACATGGTCCAGGAATAGCAGGAACAGTATACCGAGCCAGAAGCCCGCGAACGCGGGCAGGAACGCTAGCTCTCCCATGGCAGAGGACTGTTCTATGGCCGGGATGATTAGGCTCCATACGGAAGCAGCCACCATCACGCCTGCGGCAAAGCCTGTCAGCGCGCGCTGCACTCCGGTCCGCAGATCCTCTTTGAGGAAGAACACGCAGGCGGCGCCGGCGGATGTTCCTATGAACGGGATGAGAAGTCCCGAGATGACCGTCTCCATATGTGCCCCATCCTTTCTTCATTATTTCTGACACCTGCATTCAGTCCGCGGTGCTCTCCTTGAATGAGATACGGACTATGCGCATCTTGACCAGCCCGTCACAGAAACGGATCATCAGTTTGTGCAGCAGGCTTACGTCATTGTATATATCCCTGTATCCACGCATATAGCTTCTGGAGACCACCTGCCTGAAGCTTCCGCTCCATAATGAAAGCTCCTTCGGATCCTCCAGTGAGAAATAAGCTCCGACGTCTGTGATGCCGGCTTCCTTGAGCCAGGTCTTTCTCATCAGCTTCGCGCCGCGCTCGTTGCAAATATCGAAAACCAGTTCAGCACCGGGAAAGCGGTCAGCCATAGCAAGAAACAGTTTCTTCACGTCCTCTGTCCTGAAATAATAGAACACCCCTGCAGCGAAGAAGACGACACCGTCCGTCGGATCAATAAGATCCATCCAGGAATAATCATTGAGATCACATGCAATGTTCTGCTCTCTCTCACCGGCGGGCAGCAGTTCGTTCCGTACGGTGATAACATCCGGAAAGTCGATGTTGTATCCCCTGCACAACCCATTGTCAGCTTTAGAAAAAGTGTCATCAAGGCCGCATCCAAGATTTACAACCGCAGCTTCCGGGTGTTCGCCGAGATAGTTCTTTACCTCACACAGCAGGTCATACTGTCTCTGAGCCACCTCCAGCGCTCCAAAAAGCCCTGCGGGCGACTCCATCTTTTTCCGTTTTTCCTCGAAGTCGTAATCCAGTGATCCGCAGATACGTTTCGCTTCCGGATCAGAGAACAAAGCAGGAAAACGTTCGGAGCAGACAAGTCGTCCGAAAAGGGGAATCACAAGGGTCTCCTGTATAGTGTTCTTCTCTATGTGATACTTCTTCATCCGAAGAGCCCCCTCTTTTTGTAAGGTTCTGAATCCACTGAGAGACATTCATAACCTGTCGCATCTATGACGTCTTTTATGACCTTGGCATCTACGGCATCTTCGGTGAGGAATGCAGCTTCCTTCCTGCCTCGCGAAGCCGATACTTTCCTTGCGGAAGGGACTGCCTTCCTTATTGCATCGCAGATGTGCGCCTCGCACATGCCGCACATCATTCCTTCTATCTTCAAAACGGTCCTGATCATGATCTATCTCCTTAACTTTTTATATCCGCAGTCACAGTACGGACCTCCGGATGCCAGAGTATATTCCCGCACGAAATCACTGACACCTCCCGCTTCGCTCATGGTGTAGTCAAGATGACACATGGCAGGCACCAGATCGAAAAGGCCAAGTTCCCTCATCAGCGTGCATATACCGCATCTTGAAAACCTTGCCTCATATCCGCTGCCGTCCTCATACGGCAGATACTCCATATTCCACGAATACGGATTGCGGTCCGCTGCCCTCAGCGCGGCAGTGCTTTTCATTCCAGCGATGTCCTTATCAGTAAACTTTCTTTTTCCGCTCATTCTGCAGAACCATCTCATCGGTCCTGTCATCATCGACTGCGCGTAGTAACCAGTAAGCCGGTCCACACCGGGTCTCTCTTTCATGCTCAGAACAAACGCGCACAGCATCGAACAGTTGACTATGTTCATCTTGAATCTGTCAGTCTTCTCAAACTCCGGAAGTCTGCTTATGATCCCGTGATATCTTTTCTTCGCAGATGCAGTCACCTCTTCCGCTTCAGCCACACTGTATCCCATCATAGACACCAGGTGATCTCGGAAGGACCTTTTGAACAGTATCCACATTCCCATGGGCATTCCCGTATATCTCATTACCGTCTCTCCAGACTGATATCCATTATTGACCTTAGTTCTTCAGTTCCCCTCTCAGCTGCAGCAGATAACTCTGACGCAAACAGTTCAGGTTTCAGTACCGCAAGCCCGCCGTGGCCGGTCTCACTGAAAGCTCTGAATTCGGTTTCCGGGAAATTTTTCTTCACATACCGGATATCCCACTTGCGTTCTTTTTCCTCTGTCTTCGCGTACCAGTACGCCACTCTTGCTCCGTGTGCGCTGATAGTTTCCGGCATCGCATAGTTATTGCATGACTCAAAAGTCCGCCATATCGTTTTCGCACTCATATGCTCCAGCACTTTTTCCATATATTTCAGATCCTCGTCCGAGTATTCATCTGACGTGAAAGCCTTCTGCAGCAACTTTATCCCGCCCAGCTTACCGATATACACCATGAGGAAATCTCTCACGGCGATCAGTCTTGTAAGCATCCACGGAAGCTGATACGGCGTTATGCCTCCGTCGATCACCGCGCTGCCCGTCCTTATCCTTCCGTCAGCCAGAAATCTTATTACCACCGAACCGCCCATGGAACAGCCGTAGATACAGTTCACGAAATCTATTCCATTTGCCTCAAGCCAGTTAGCCAGCTTTCCGGAGATGTCTTCCACCCCTGTGAAATCGCTGTCTTTCTCTTCATCGTATCCCGGCAGCGCAGGTATTATAAGGTGATAATCATTCTTTAAAAGCGGTATGACATACTCAAAGTAGTCCCACATCACAAGCGAAGGATGGATCAGCACGACTGTTATGCTGTTTTCTTTTCCGTATTCATGTATCGTCATCAGCTCTTTTTCCCCATGACTGCAACCGCGCACGGAATACGTCCGTCAGCTACCGAGACCTCCACATCGCCGTATCCGGACTGCTGGAAAAAGCGGCGGTAGCTCTCAGCGGTGAACTGCTGTCTGAAATCAGCGCCTGCCTTTCCTACTGCGTGTGCAAACAGGCTTGTTTTTCCGTTTGGCGTTTTGTTTATATATGTCGGGATTATGAGTTTTCCCCCCGGCTTGCATACACGCTCCAGTTCGTTCAACGCTCCTCTCGGATCGTCGAGCAGGTGGATCACATTTCCTGCAACCACTTTATCGAACGAACTATCAGGATATTTAAGAGCTGTTATGTCAGCGATCTCAAAAGCGATATTTCCGATTCCCCTGCAGTTTTTTCTTGCCTTATCCAGCATCTTTTCAGAGATGTCTGTCGCAATGAGTTTACGGCATCTTCCGGCAATGACCGATGTGAGCATTCCAGTACCGCATGCGCATTCCAGCACAATGTCATCAGGGCTGACCATTTCGCTTACCACATCTCTGAGTCTTATGTGAGTCTTCCTGTTTATAATGTTCACAAAGACATCGTAAACGCCTGCAACACTGTCCCAAAACATCTCTCCGCCCTTCTCACCACCGGCAGCATGTCAAACCGGACCAGGCATTCCCCGTTTCGGTTAGACATATCTAACTTATCGGCGATATAACCGCATTGATTCCATGAAAAGACACGTTATAGTTAGCACCCGCTAACTTCGTAGTCATTATAGCATCATGCCTTTTCAAAATAAATACCAAAACGAAAAAGGCTGCAGACTCTCAAGAAAGAGCCTGCAGCGCCGGCTTATTGGTGGTATATCGTCATCCGCCGAGATATGCCTTCTTAACCTGGTCATTATTAAGCAGATTTTCGGCCGTATCGGAAAGCACGATCCTTCCGGACTCTATGACATAGCTTCTGTGTGATATCTTCAGCGCAAGTCTCGCATTCTGCTCAACAAGAAGTATCGTAGTCCCGGCTTTGTTGAGCTCGACTATTATATCCATTATCTGACTGACAAGTATCGGCGCAAGTCCCATGGACGGCTCATCCAGCATCATCATCTTAGGGCGGATCATCAGCGCGCGTCCCATTGCGAGCATCTGCTGCTCTCCGCCGGACAGAGTACCTGCTATCTGACTGCGTCTTTCAGCAAGTCTCGGGAACCTGTCATAGACATCGTCCAAAGCCTGTTTTTTCCCTTCTCTGACCGTAAATGCCCCCATATCGAGATTCTCTTCCACTGTCATGGAGAGAAATATACGCCTTCCTTCCGGAACGTGTGTCAGGCCCTGTCTGACGATAACGTCAGGTTCGGTCCTGCTTATGCTGTGTCCGTCGAATTCGATGTCGCCCGTGCGGCTCCTCAGAAGGCCTGAGATCGTCTTTAGCGTGGTGGATTTTCCTGCCCCATTCGCTCCGATCAGCGATACGATCTCGCCGTCATTGACATGGAAGGTCATATCATGCAGCGCATGGATGCTTCCGTAATATACATTTATATCCGTTACATTCAGCATGTCACTGATCCGCCTTTCCGAGATAAGCCTCTATGACTACCGGGTCAGACATTATGTCATCAGGCGATCCCTTCGCGATTATCTTCCCGTAGTTCAGCACTACTATCCCATCGCATACTCCCATGACAAGATTCATGTCATGCTCTATGAGAAGCACAGCGATATTGAATTCATCACGTATCCTCCTGATGTTGTTCATCAGTTCAAGGGTCTCAGACGGGTTCATCCCCGCAGCAGGTTCATCGAGCAGCAGCAGGCTGGGATTGGTCGCCAGAGCTCTGACGATCTCAAGACGCCTCTGCGCCCCGTAGGGAAGCGATCCGGCTTTCAGCTCCGCGGCGTCCTGCATATTGAAGAAGGAAAGCAGTTCAAGTGCGCGCATATCGGAGACTGTTTCATTGCTCCAGTATCTGGGAAGCCTCAGGACAGCCTCGCCCAGTGAGTATTTCATCTCATTATGCAGGCCGATCTTGACATTCTCCAGCACGGTCATGTTCCGGAACAGCCTTATGTTCTGAAATGTCCTTGCGACACCCATCCGGCATATCTCGTACGGTTTTTTGCCCCTGGTGTCATAGCCGTCTATCATTATTATGCCTCTGTTCGGCTCTATCTCATTGGTCAGCAGGTTGAACACTGTCGTCTTTCCAGCTCCGTTAGGGCCGATCAGACCGGCGATCTCGGTGCGTCCCAGGGCCATATTGAAGTCCTCGACTGCGGTCAGTCCGCCGAAATCCACTCCCAGATGCCTTATCTCAAGTACAGGAGTCTTGTCGACATCCTGTTCTCTCATCAGGAATCCGCTGGGGACCGGCACCAGAGGAGCTCTTTGCGTTCTGTTAGTCATCAGACTCTCCTCCTTCCGTGTAGTTCTCCGGCAGTTTCGGGGCTGCTTCTTTTCTGCGCAGCATCCTGCTGATCAGTCTGGCAGCTGAGAACTCGTAGTCACCCATAAGCCCGGACGGTTTGAAGATCATGACCACCACCAGCAGCAGTGAGTATATGATCATCTTCCATGTCGCGAAACTCTGCAGTACTTCAGGAATGATGGTCAGGACCGTTGCGGCAATGATGGATCCGGAAATTGACCCGAGTCCGCCCAGCACGACCATCACAAGCATCTCTATGGACATGTTGTACCCGAAGTTCCCGGGCTCCAGATAGCAGATATGATGAGCGAAAAGGCTGCCGGATACACCGGCGAAAAAAGCCGCTCCGGCAAAAGCCACTATTTTATAGTAAGTGAGATTGATACCGACGCTTTCGGCAGCGATCTCGTCCTCTCTGACCGATTTGATCGCACGGCCGTGTCTGGAATTGATAAGCAGATAAGTAAACGCTACGACTATGACCGTCCAGAAGAATCCCCATCCGAAATTCGTGTACTTGCCTATCCCTCCAAGGCCCATGGCACCGCCGGTGATCTTGATGTTCTGTACAAGAACACGGATTATCTCTCCGAAAGCCAGCGTAATGATCGCGAGATAGTCTCCCTTCAGTCTGAGCGCCGGGAGCCCTATCAGGACGCCTGCCGCCATAGCCATGACTCCGCCTGCAACGGTCGCGATAAGGAAAAGCAGAGCTTTTCCCGATACCGGCCCGATGTCAGGCAAGGTGAAATGTGTAGTGATTATGGCCGCTGTATACGCTCCTATCGACATAAATCCCGCATGGCCGAGAGGCAGCTGCCCCAGATATCCGCAGGTGAGGTTCAGGCTCACTGCAGCGATAATGTATATCAGAACCAGATTGATGATATTGGTGTAATACCTGTTGAGTATCTTCGCGCTGATCATATAGCTGACAACCGCAAAGAAAGCTATGCACAGGATGATGTTGAGCGAACTTCTCCTGAAGAAGGATCTGAGATTCTTTTCCATTCCCGTCACCTCCTAGACCTTCTCTACTACCTTGCGCCCGAGTATGCCGGAAGGCTTGAGGAGCAACGTCACTATGAGAAGAGAGAATACGATGGCATCCGCCCATGTGGAGCTGAGATACCCCTTTGTAAGGGCTTCGGCTATGCCTATCGTAAGGCCGCCGACTACAGCACCCGGTATTGAACCTATACCGCCGAGAACAGCTGCGATAAACGCCTTTATCCCGAAGAGCGCTCCCATCGTCGGGTATACCTGCGGATATGAGCAGCAATAAAGGACCGCCGCGATCGCCGCCAGTCCGGAGCCAATCGCGAAGGTCATCGATATAGTATTATCGACATTGATGCCCATGAGCTGAGCGGCTTCGGTGTCCTCTGACACGGCGCGCATAGCCTTACCGGCATTGGTCGTCTTAACAAACACAGTCAGAAGGGCCATAAGAACGGCCGATACGACTATGGTAACTATCGTAGTCATGGAGATCTGCCTGTCTCCGAGATAAAAGCCTCCGGAGATTATCTTGGGAAACAGTCGCGGAGTTGCAGAAAACAGTTTCTGCGCCACATTCTCAAGAAGCAGGCTGATGCCGATGGCGGTTATCAGAAGAGATATCTTCGCAGACTTCCGCAGAGGCCTGTAAGCTACTTTCTCGATAACAACACCCAGAAGCACACAAAAAACAACAGACGCGGCAACCGCTACAACAGTTGGCAATCCCGCGTCCAAAGCAAAAAAGGCGACATAGGCACCCGCCATGATAATGTCACCGTGAGCAAAGTTGATAAGCTTGACTATGCCGTAGACCATATTGTATCCGAGAGCGACAAGAGCATATATGCTCCCGACGTGGATACCGTTGATAAGGTGGTTGATTAGATTCACGACAATTACCGTCCAGTCATTTTGTTATGGTGAGTGCCGGGAACCGGCACTCACCATCGTAAACAGATCAGAACATGCGGTCAAAGACGCCCTCGCCGTCCTTGATGACGATCATTGCAGCCTGCTTGATCGGGTTGTTCTCCGCGTCGAACACGTAGTGTCCGGTCAGGCAATCCATATCTGTCTTTTTCATCTGTTCGCGGATCGCGTCCCACTCGGCAGAGTCGCACTTGTCGATCGCGTCTGCGACGATCATAGCGGCGTCATAAGCGAGGAAGCTGAATCCGAGAGCTGCGTATCCGTACTTATCGCTGTAAGCCTTTGCGAAAGCGTTGACAGCCGCGTTGCCCGCTTCGGAAGAGAAGTGATCGGAATAGACGAACCCTTCAATGACCGACATATCAGCCCCTTCATAAGAGAGCAGCGCTGAGAATCCGTCTCCGCCTAGGAACGGAACGGAGAGCCCGAGATCCTTTGCCTGGGTCGCCGCATCATAACACTCGGCGTAGTAGTAGGGGAAGAACACGGCTTCCGGAGCCGCATTTGCGATGTTGGTAAGCTGAGCCTTGTAGTCTGAATCGCCAGTAGCATAACTCTCTGTGGCTACGATCTCCAGACCGATCTTGGCGCATTCATCCCTGAACGCCTCAAAAAGACCGGTAGAATATGCGTCGTTGTTCGCATAGAGGGCAGCAACCTTGCTCATGCCGAGGACATCCTTGGCGTAATCAGCCAGCTTTACGCCCTGGAAAGAATCCTTGAAGCAGGTCCTGAAGAGAGCATCTCCGTAGGAAGAGAGATTGTCGCCTGTAGCTGAAGCAGTAACAAGGGGAAGCCCGTCACTTGCAGCTGCCTGAGCTACGACCTCAGTCTCACCGGTAAGGACAGGTCCTATGATCGCGGAGACTTCATCGACGGTAGCCAGTCTCTCATAGGCGTTCTTTGCCTTAGCCTTGTCACCCTCAGAATCCAGAGCTATGAATTCTACCTGGCGGCCGTTTATACCGCCATTCTTGTTGACTTCCTCGAAATACATTGCAGCGCCGTTCATGACAGCGTTGCCGTACATCGAGGTGGCACCTGTAAGAGGTCCGATGAAACCGATCTTATAGGTCTCCGGCTCCTCTTCCTTCTTTGCGCCGCAGGAGGTGAGCATCATAGCGCACATGACCGCGAGCAGCAATACACTGACAAACTTTTTCATTTTTCCCTCCAAATGCTTTACGGAACAAAAAAACTCCGGGGCTGTGCTCCCCGGAGTCCCTTACTTTTCTTTGGGATTCAACTCTCTGTTCCGGTTCGCACGTCAAATCTGCCCGCTACAATAATAAGCAGGACTACTATGACGATAAGCAGCGAATCGTGGAACATAGATTGAATTTCCTTCCGTGATTTTCTATAGGTTAACGCTTTAAACACCTAAAGTCAAAGGCTTTTGACGGATCTCCCGCAACTTCGTTATATTCGAACGATTCAGACATAAAACGCATCTGATTTTTATATATATTGCACAATAACGCAGACACATCTGCCAGCCGGTAATCTTCTGCGGCTCAGTTTCTGCTGAACAGATCCTTCCCTCTCTCGAAGACCGAGTTGAGGTCGGCGGCGAACTCAAAAAACGAATCCTCAGGCTGATGCTTCAGTTTCAGTTTTCCGCTCTTATAATCATCCGAGATCTGTTCATATCTGTCGCGTGCGATCCGTACGCTGTCAGTCCAGGAGAAGTAGAGTTCGCTCATAGCTCTGTCTCCCACAGCCTTCATCATCTGAGGCTCATAGCACAGCCTGGTCAGCATAGCCGCGGCGGAAGCAGGATTGTCATCCACCAGGAAAGCATTCCTGAAATTCTCTGTGCCCTCTGCCGCTGCTGATTCCCTGAGCAGCATACTTCCCAGTCCGCAGGCAGCAGCCTCCCTCACAACGATCCCGTTGGTATCGAAATCCGAGAGAAACAGGAACAGATCCGCAGCGCCGTAATATGTCCTGAGGCGCTCTCTGTCATGTATTGCATCTACGAAGATGCATTTGTCAGTGATCCTGACCTTATCGGCATACCTGATGACATCATCCCTGTCCTGACCGCTTCCTACACACATGAATCTGAAATCCTTACCTGCCTCATTCAGAGCCGAAAGCGCATCCAGTACTGTCCTCAGGCCTTTGTACCACATGATCCTTCCCACGAACAGGAAAACGGGGATCCCGTCTTTCAGGCCGTATTGCTCTCTCAGTTCCCTCACTGCATCCGGATCAGGGCTTTTCCTCGGGAAATCGACCCCGTTGTTCATCACCCTGTAGTCTCCGTGATAGCCGAGCGACCTCAAGTTCTTGCCCGCTCCGTTGCTCACGACCCAGACCTCATCGCATGCTTCTATGTTCTTTATCATCGCATTGCATGTCATATCCTGCAGGATATGGCTTTTGAGAGCTCTTGCTATGTCTATATCGAATTTAGTGTGATAGGTGAATACTACCGGAGCCGGGACGCTTTCACGCAGCGTCCTGCTCATAAACGTCGAAGCCGCGGGGCAATGTGAATGATAGATATCGGGATGAAATCCCTTCATCGCATTCACCGCACTTCCAATGAACGGATATCCCGCCCTGTACCCTACCAGTTTCGTAGTATTGAAGCTCGGATATCTGAGGACCTCATAGTCATAATTGTCCGTGACATCCGGATACTGCGGAACCGCCACGGTCACTTTGTCCCCAAACGCCATAAGGTTCTCCGCATAATTGATCACGGTATTTGCCACACCGTCGATCAGCGGAGGGAAAGAGTCATTCAGAAGACAAACGTTCAAAATAATTCCTCCTGTCAAAGAAGCGGTATCATCTCGGCGAGATCCCTGAACACTGCGTCCGGTTTCACGTCGGATGTCTCTATATCACCGATATGTGTCTCGCCGGAGAGCACAAGGATCCCGCAGGCGCCGTTCTTCACACCGGTCGCGACATCGGTGTAAAGTCTGTCCCCGACAAAAGCGACCTCGTCTCTTGCATATCCTGTCCTCTCCAGGACCATATCCACGGTCTCCCTGAACGGCTTACCGAGATATCTGGGCTGTTTGCCTGTCGAGAGCGATATGCAGGCACACATGGCTCCGCAGTCAGGTATGAATCCTGTCTCGGTCGGGCAGTTGATATCAAGATGAGTCGCAAGAAATTCCGCACCATTCCGGATATAGGTGCATGTTCTTTCCAGCTTGCTGTATGTCAGTTCAGTATCGAAAGCCGCAACTACTATATCCGGCTGTTCATCATACACGAGCGGCACACCTGCTGCCTCGAACTCGACACGGAGCGCTTCAGTGCCCATCAGGAAAACAGTCCTGCCTTTCCTGTTCGTATTAAGGAACTCGGTCGTGACATCACCTGAGGTCATTATTCCGCTTCTGTCTACGCTGCATCCCATCCTGTTCAGTCTCTCGATATAGAGCGATACAGATCTGGAACTGTTGTTCGTAAAGAATATGTAGTCTCTTCCGGTCGCCCTGACCCGTTCAAGAAACTCGAGCGAGCCCGGAATGAGATTGTCTCCGAGATAGAACGTGCCGTCCATATCCAGCACAAACAGCTTTATCCTGTCAAGCAACTGTTTCCTGTTATCCAATCCTTCCTCTCCTGTCAGTCCGCAGAACGGCGAGAATGTCCCGTTCCGTGTCTTTTTCATCCTGCCGTTCTGTGTCTCACCGCGACCGGTGAACGGCAGTGTCTTTCATAACGATTATATCATTTCTGTAACACAAACCAACCGACAGCGCCTCTGCTATATTCCTGCACGGCCTGCATACAGCAGGCTTTCTTTGCCTTGCTTTCCAGGGACATGTGACAGATAATAAATGAAGTGTGCAAAAAAAGTGAAAGCAGGAGAACAAAAGTGAAAACAGTCAAAGATCCGAACAAGAAAGACAGTCCTCTCATTTTCTACATCTTTTATTTCGTGGTGTTCTTCGGAAACGCCATTCAGGGCAGTTTCCTGACTCTTTATCTGACAAACGCAGGCCTTCCCCAGTCCACTGTAGGATTGCTCAACGGTATCACCCAGTGCCTGTCACTGATCGTTCTTCCGGTCGTCGGCCGTCTTGCAGACAAGGCTCCTACCAAAAACAGAGTCCTCTGCATAGAGCTGGTCATTGCCATCGTCACCCTGATTCTTTTCAGCAGAGCCAAGAACATCATCGCGATATGCATTTTCCGTGTTGCGTACTCCCTTTTCTTCATGCCTATCGCAAGCGTCTATCAGACGATAACGATGGAATATGCCAACAAAAACGGCTGGGATTACGGCCCCATAAGGATGACGGGAACCATCGGTTTCTCTCTTATGGCTCTCGCTGCTGGGCTGGGTATGAACAAGAACATCTCCATGATCTTCCCCTTCCTTATCGGAAGTTATGTCCTCACATTCTTCCTGGCGCTGATGCTTCCGGAATCAAAACGAGTTGAGAAGCCTGCCGCAGAAGGCATTGAACAGGGAAGCGACGCCAAAAGAGTGTTCTCGATTCTCAAGAACCGCAGGGTAAGGAACGTCATGATGATGTACTTCATGTATTCCTTTGCCACCTCACTCAACAATATGTATTTCGGTCTCTACACGAGACAGCTCGGCGGAACCATGACGATGGTCGGTCTC
>JAEEGL014301035.1_pt1 | contig 13957 bp, 8 predicted proteins | sample 9134231 | NCBI WGS metagenome assembly JAEEGL01 (sample SAMN16246548, study PRJNA631951) | gut metagenome | biome: gut microbiome; feature: rumen; material: fiber-attached | host: Bos | place: Iran: Karaj | collected 2018-10
CTTAGGAGCTGAAGGAAGACCAAGCTTAACTGCTTCGCTCTCGTAAGAATTCCATACCGAGATGAGTTCTTCCATGGAGGGCTTGTTCTCGAAGGATACGCTTACTGCAGCTGTATGTCCTTCCTGAACTGCTACACGGTAGCACTGAGCAGAGATAACGGGATTCTTAGCAAGCTCAATGTGATCGCCAGCGAATTCACCCCAGACCTTGAGAGGCTCCTTCTCTGACTTCTCCTCTTCACCGCCGATGTAAGGAATTACATTTCCTACCATCTCAGGCCAGTCCTTAAATGTCTTGCCGGCACCGGAAATAGCCTGATATGTGCATACGGAGATCTGCTTGATGCCGTTCTTAAGGAAAGGGGTAAGAGCAGGAACGTAGCTCTGGATTGAGCAGTTTGGCTTAACTGCGATGAATCCTCTCTTTGTTCCGAGTCTCTTCCTCTGAGCATCGATGAGCTGAATGTGATCAGCATTGATCTCCGGGATAACCATAGGAACATCTTCTGTCCATCTGTTAGCGGAGTTGTTGGAAACTACCGGGCACTCGAGCTTGGCGATCTTCTCTTCCAAAGCTCTGATCTCGTCCTTCTTCATATCTACAGCGCAGAAAGTGAAGTCGATCTGCTTGCAATATTCTTCGATATTGTCTGTACCGACAAATACCATCTTCTTAACGAATTCCGGGCAAGGGATATCAAGCTTCCATCTTCCCTCTACTGCCTCTTCGTAAGTCTTTCCGGCAGATCTCGGAGATGCGCATAAAGCAGCGATCTCGAACCAGGGGTGATCAGCGAGAAGTGTGATAAATCTTTGTCCGACATAACCTGTAGCTCCGATAATGCCGACTTTCAGTTTCTGTTCCATTTCTAAATACTCCATTGTCTCTTCACGGGCTTTCACCGTGGTATTTTTAGCTCGTTTGTCCGCGTACCGCGTACATTTGTCTTTCGAGCAAACACATATTAGCACAACACCCCTTATATAACAAGTGCGAAAAAAGAAATATCAGATAATTGGTAATAGTCAACAAATGTAGGTCTTTTAAGCCTTTTTACTATGTAAGATTTGTCTCATTCGATAATAAGATCACAGATTCAGAATCCTATCCTTCTGATCTCTTTTACAAGGTTAGCCGCATAGGTTTCGGTTCCAAGGCAATTAGGGTGAAGATTATCGATAAAGTACTCTTCAAGATGAGGGACAAGTTCCAATCCGTTAATGACCCTGATATTTGGATATCTTCCGGCTATTTCCATGACCTTATTACAAAATCCGTAAAAGACCGGCAATTCATCAATATGGTCTCCCCTCCATACAGGAGAAATACAAAGAACCGGTATTTCCGTACCATATATATCGATTAACGTCTTATAGTATTCCTCAACAGCAGAAGGCCCGTCTCCATACTGATTGGTACCTAAAGCAACAACGATCTTATCCGGATCGTATCCGGGCATCTTCATAAGGGAGTTCTTATCGTAAATATATCCGCCAATCCCCTGATTGATTATGTCCCAGTTAAAGGATCTGTTTACAATGCTTACATATGTCTCTGAAGAACGAAGCGGACCGTATCCCTGTGTTATGGAATCACCAAGCCACAGCACTTTAGTTTCTTTAACAGGAATCCGGTAAGCAGAATCGATCGAAAAGTTCTTTATAAGAAGAGTAGCGTCGGCAGCAAGATAGATCACTACATCATGTAATCCTTCGGGAAGATCAAAACGGATATGCCCTTCCTCTTTCATATCTTTGATATAAAAGATCCTGTATGCCAGACCGTCAATATATACTTCGACCGAATCTTCGGAACATTTCCAGATGATCTTATAATCGAAAGAGATCTCTGAAGCGTCAGTTGTAAATTCCAGAGTCTTTGCCGTTGAAGCATCACAACGCTCATACCACATCTCCAGTGCTCCCCTGAAATAATCCATCTGAGGCTTGGAATACTGGTTAGCCTTAAGATATCCGTCCTCAAGTTCTTCAAATTCATAAGCTCCGAAATATATCTTTTTTAATTCGTCGTTAGTAAGTATCATATTGTCCCTCTCATTAAATAATGCGTCAGATCAAAATCGCATGCATAGCGCAGGTTTTATAATATAATGATTTTGAGAAAGTTAAAAGGAGGTCATGATTTTATGCAGCCGACATTTCCGGTCCTCGAGAATTACTGCAGTTACATGCTGGCAGCTCTCGGACGCTCGGAAGCGACAGTTAAGGAATATAAGTATGACCTCATTCTTTTCGCGAGGTTCATGAAGCTCGACAGAGGCAAAGTGCCTGAAGATACACCCCTCGAAGAGATCGACATTTCCGATATTGATGTAAAGTTCTTAAACTCCGTCACGACAGATGACCTTCTTGCCTTTATCATATGGCTGTCCAGATCAAGAAAACAGTCCAATTCCGCAAGAGCCAGGCATATAGCATCCTTAAGGAGCTTTTTTAAGTATCTTCATTCAAAAAAGAGACTAATCGATAACAATCCTGCTTACGATCTTGAGACTCCCAAGATAGGAAAGCGTCTTCCCAAGTATCTGACGCTTGAACAAAGCAGAGATCTTCTTAAAGCTGCTTACGATTCGCCCAAGGAATCCAATGAGCGTGATTACTGTATGCTCACACTGTTCCTTAACTGCGGCATGCGTTTATCGGAGCTCCGCGGCATCAATATCAATGACATTCACGGCACCACTCTTACCGTAATAGGTAAAGGCAACAAAGAGCGTACGATCTATCTTAACGATGCCTGTCTTGAAGCTCTGAACGATTGGATAAACAAGAGAGCAAATCTCAAGATCAAGCCTGAAGCCTCCAAAGCTCTTTTTGTATCCAAGCGCGGAACACGGATCTCTGATGACATGATACAGATAACCATAAAAAGACTTCTGGAAGAAGCCGGCATCGACACAAGGATCTATTCAGTCCATAAGCTCAGGCATACGGCTGCAACCCTTATGTACAAATACGGGAAAGTTGATATCAGAAATCTTCAGATGATATTAGGACATCAGAGCGTTTCCACCACACAGATATACACTCATGTTGACGATGAGGCTCTGCATCAGGCGATCGAGAGCAATCCGCTCGCAAACTTCGATCCCGAGAAGGAACGGAAGTGATCCTCATCTGTTCCTTTTCTTCAGCATATCTGATACGGTCATTCCACCGGTTATATAATTCCTGAAAATGACAATGTAGAAAAGCACAAGTGCAGCGAAGATTATTATATAGTCAATGTAGTAATCGTTTGCACTTACTATCTCGTCCTGGATCATATAAGGAACTTCCCGGTAAGCCCGGACAAAGGAAATATCGCTGTACCACCTTAAAAGAGTGAATGTCCATATAAGCCTTTCACCCATTAAGAGCGCAAAACCTGATATGAATAAACATGTTCCTATCTGGAAAGCCGAAGTCCTTACGCCGGAGAACAGCTCATAAACGATCAGAGGCACCGCAACCACTAGGACAGCCCCTAAAACATATGGCATCATATAATTGAACAATGAGAGAACGATCCATAATAGCATAGCGACCGCTGCACCAATCAGTGCTCCTGTTATTCCGAATCCGACGCGTCCTGGAATAGCAGCTTCGGGATTTTCATCATAAACAATAACGGGATTCGCTGTCTCATTCTGATATGATCTTTTAGCTTCTTCAAATCTTTCGTCGATCGGCTTTGCAGGAGTCGAATCCTTATACCCCGCTTCCAGAAGTTTTTCGGAAAAGATCGTTATATCTTCTGACATCGTAAACGCATCATCCACAGATAATTTGGAGGCATCCGCATGAAGAGTAATGATGTCTTCAGCAAGGGTAAAGGATTCAAACGATTTCAGTTCCCGAAAAGTTTTTTCTATATGATCTCTGAAAGGAACATCTCCGAATAATCTTACCCTTGTTCTTACAAACAAGCTGTTGCCGTTAATGAAAAAGATCTCATATTGCAGACCTTTGATCTCACCTGAGATATTCCCGCCTTCTATAAATCTGAACCCGAGACAGTTATTGAGTTCAAGCATAAAACCGTATTTATCCATTACTGATGCTTATCCCCTTCCGCACACAAATATATTGTGATTGTATCACTCAATCACTCAAAACCCGTCATCATATGAATCTATATTCCCGTAAGCTCTGAAATCAATAACCGATCTGGTCGAGTATCTTATCTATAAGCTCAGCGTTTCTGATCGAAAAGTCAGCAGTAATATGAGGTGTCTCCCCATTTTCGATACATCTTCCCAGCTGCTCTATTTCAAGCATATAGTTCTGTCCGGCATTGATCGCAGGAGTATATACTTTGTTACCTGATGTAATGGTATATGAGAGTCTTCCCTCCTGGTTAAACTCAACATCAGAAACGATTGTGCCCTTTGAACCGTGAATATAAAGAACATCTTTCCTTCTGTCAGATCCGGGTTCAAAGATCATTCCCACATTAAAAACGGCTCTTGCACCGTTTTCGAATTTCAGGATAACGGACGTCAGAACATCAGCACCCCTGTCGTTAAATTCAGCCTTCGCGATAACATAATCAGGAACTGAATCAATAAGAGAAAGGATCATTGTAGTGCAATAGCAGCCGAGATCATAGACAGCTCCTCCGCCCAGTTCCTTATACATTCTTATATCTTCGATGTAGTATTGCGTGAAAAATGCAGTATCAACAAACTCCACATCACCAATGATACCGCTCTTAATATCCTCTTTGAGCGAAGCAACATAAGGGCTGTGAAGATAAGCATAAGCCTCCATCAGGATGACGTTATTCTCTTTTGCAACAGCAAACATCTCTTTGGCATCTTCGGCTGTTAATGCCAATGGTTTTTCACACAGAACATGCTTGCCTGCTTTAAGAGCCTTGATGACCCACTCCTTGTGAAGATTGTTCGGAAGAGGAATATAAACCGCCTGAACTTCCGGATCATCTATCAGCTTATCGTATCCGACATAAGCTTTCGCGAATCCGAATTCGTCCCTGTAGCTGTTAACTTTATCTTCAGATCTTCCGGCGATTGCATAAAGTTCGCAGTTCTCAGCCATCTTCATTCCGGGAATCGTACAACCCTTAGCTATACTTGCCGTGCCTAAAACACCCCATTTAACTGACATACCGGTTACCTCCCTTAAAGATCGATCGTTTTCTCTTATACAGCATCACATGCTGGCGCGGTATATCGCGAGCATTGCTTCCTCATTAAGGACTTTTGCCGAGCCCATCTCACCGCCGACACCTACAGCGCACTTATGTGCCATATCTATAAGTTCCTCTTCAGTAGGTTCCACGCCAAGTTCACGAAGATTCGTAGGCATGTTTATGCTCCTGTAGAAATCCTCCATAGCTTCAATACCCTTGAGTGCGATCTCTTCATCAGTACCTTCATCAGATACTTCCATAACGTTGAGCGCGAACTTCTTAAATCTTGGCAGACAATCATTCATTACATATCTTGCCCATGTACCCCAGATGGCAGCAAGACCTGCACCGTGTGCGACATCGTAAAGACCGCCCAATTCGTGCTCGAGCTTATGTGTCATCCAGTCTCCGCCGTCATTGCCGCAGCCTGTAAGGCCGTTATGCGCAAGGCTTCCTGCCCACATGACTTCTGCTCTGGCATCGTAGTTCATAGGATCGTCACGAAGGATGATCGCGTTCTTCTTAACAGTGCGCAAAAGACCTTCAGCAAGTGCATCGGTAAGCTCCATATTGCAGACGTTTGTAAAATATCTTTCCTTTGTATGCATCATGATATCCGTGCATCCGCAGGCTGTCTGATAATCAGGAAGCGTCATCGTAAGTTCCGGATTCATGATCGCGAACTTAGCTCTGGAATAATCGCTGCTGTAACCTCTCTTAACAAGGCCTTCCTCCTTGGTGATAACTGATGAATCGCTCATCTCACTTCCCGTAGCTGCGATAGTTAAGATAACACCTAAAGGAAGACAGCCTTTTGCCTGACGCTTATAGTCATAGAAATCCCATACATCACCTTCATTTGCAACACCGTAGCCGATCGCTTTTGCTGAATCTATAGCGCTTCCGCCGCCTACGGCAAGAAGGAAATCAACATTCTCTTTTTTGCATAATTCGATTCCCTCATATACAAGTCCGAGATGCGGATTCGGAACCGCACCGCCAAGCACCACATAACTTAAACCAGCCTCATCAAGCTTATCTGTCACACGCTTGAGAAGACCGGAGCGCACCACGCTTCCGCCGCCGTAATGGATCAGGATCTTAGTGCCTCCAAACTCCTTGATAAGGTCAGCAACTTGGTTTTCCGTATTCCTGCCGAAAACAACTTTTGTCGGTGTGAAGTATTTAAAATCAAACATGTGATCCTGCTCCTTTCTTATCTGTCACGACGGACAATACCCTTAAAATATTTTTAGATACAGCATTATCATACACAAAAATAAAAACCCGAAAATATAACATTTCGGGTCTTTTTTATCGCATACGCTTATTATTTTGTCCGAAAAATCAGCCGCTCGTAGCAGATATCTCAGGTATGGTCGTTTCCGCGAGCGATGGTGCCGGCATACCGTTATCCGTTGTAGTCTCTTCCAGACTCTCTGATGAAGGATCCGTATAATCGGTTTCAGCCACAGGCTGCATAATAAATCCCTCTTCAGTTGATTTGTCTAACTGTATCCTGAACGGATAGAAAGGAAGCGCAGCTATAAACTGTTCCTGAATAGAAGCAGTCTCGAAGATACCCTTCTCATTTATCAATTCGGAATTTCTGTAAGGAAGCGTTATCGCAAGATGACTCACACCCCAGATTACAATGGCAAGGATTATTACTTCAAATATCAAAAGCGGTGTTACCTGGAACAGATCGTTAAGCTTGCGCATCTGTCTGGGACGTCTTGATTTATTCTTTACATCCGTGCTGATAAATTCAAGAGCCTTAAAGCTCTTTGAATCTATCTTCGAGAGGATCTTCTCGAGCATGGAATTACGGGTATATTCATCAAGAAGTCTGTCCTCAAACTTCATATCCTGAGGCAGCGGATACTGGGCAACGATATTGTTTGCATTCTCGAGAAGAATATCGCCGAACTCAAAGATCACCCTGTCTGCAGGTACGTTATTGCGCTTTGAATAAATATCCAAATATGACTTAACGATAGCATTCTCGCATCTGGTTGCTTCTTTTGTGATCCCGTAGCATGAAGAATAAACCATGACTACAGTGGACATATAAAAATCACGTATATTCTCACGTGTCAATTTCTGATTCCAGAGTTCATCAGACATTTTGATTACCTCCTTCATTTCCTTCGCCGTTCAGAAAAGCAAGCGGATCGGTTTGTGACTGCTGATACTGTGCATCATAAGGTGCAGCACCTGATCCGGCATACGGATCAGAGGGATCCGGCTGATACTGTGTTTCCACCGGCTGGCTGTATTGCATCTCAGCATACTGTGTTCCGGATTGCTGATACTGCTCCGGAACCTGCTGATACGGCTGTGTCTGCTGATATTGTTCCGGCATCTGCTGATACTGCTGCTGAACGGGCTGCTGATACTGCTGTGTCTGAACAGGCTCCTGTTCGTAGTAGAATTCTTCAGGAACAGCTCCGGCATTCTGAGGCTGAGCCTCTGTTCCGGCAGGTACTGCTGCAGCAGCTGCAGCCTGAACGTCAGGCGGTGTCGGAACGGGACCCGGCTTTCTTGTCTGCTGTTGTCTGGGTGCCGGTTTTTCGCGCTGCTTCTTCTGAGGCTTCAAAGAAAGATCTCTCTCATCGATCTTGCCCGAGAACGAAGACATCGGATAGATAAATGCAAAGATGGCGACCAGTAAAGTCAGAATAAGGAATGTGATCCTGAAGTTTCTGACCATGAATGCAAGCATAATTATCGGAAGCATCAGGCCGACACCAAGATATACCGTATATTCTGCAAGTTTACGCAAATTGGCTTTGATCTTACCGTTGCAGATAAGATACAAAACGTAAATGTAGTAATAATCGTGGATTCCAAGAGCGATTCCGAGGAATGCGCATGTTACGACGAGCATCTTGGCAGAAGGCATCAGTGCGAAAAGGAACAGACCGAGGACAGTTGATGTTGCCTGGATCAGAACTCTCGTGCGTGATGTCAGAAGATGAGCAAACCTGTTCTTAACAAAGCCGCAAACGAAGCATGCCATAAAACCGCTTACGAGGAAGAAGAATGATGTTGTTGCAAGCGAAATGCCGACATTCTCAAGATAGTTAGGTATGAACATGAGCATAAAGGCAAGCGCAACACCGAGCATAAGGAATGAAGAATTAAGGAATCTTGCAGTTCTTGAATCACCAAACACCGACAGCCATCCGCTGACAGATAAAGGAGCTTCCCTGACCTGTGTGTTGTTCTGCATAAAGTAGATCATTCCAATTGCCGTAAGTACCAGTGCAGCACCGCTGATGATCGTTACGACAAACAGTCCGTATCTTTCATAACAGATACCGGCAATAACCGCACCGACTGATACACCGAGGAAATAAGATGAAGCCTGAACATTATGGATCACTCTGTCGTTATAGTCCTTATATCCAAGTCTTCCGGCATTGATACGGTAATCTCTTAAGTAGTCAAAAGACATACCAAAGCAGAAACCTATGGGCAGAGCCAGAACTGCCGTAAGATAAGGGAAATTGATCACTCCGGCGATAAGAGCAAAGAAATAACCTGCGCAGGTTACAGCTACAAGAGCGATCCTGCTGGTCAGTTTCATCTTTATGCTGTTTCTTATACCCGAGAAACCAAGATAGCCCCAGATAAACAACAGTAACGAGACACATATAAATGCCTGCACCGCCTGCATAGGCAATTCGGAAAGCTGTTCTTTAAAATAGTCCGCAAAAGTTATCGGGATCATTATCGAACCGAAAGCGGTAAAGAATGAAAGGAATCTGTTTGCATTCTCACCATACATAACAAGAACCGGTGCATTTCCGGAGATGCCCTTTGAAATAGTAGAGATCAAAAGGTTAAGTTCGAAGATCATGATACCCATCGACAAAGCAATAGATATGATCGTAAATATCCATGATAGACTCATTCCGTTAACGGAACTGCCAAAATCCGAACGGGGCATCATGATCTCAAGAACACCGGCTACGGTATTCTCGGAAGATATGATCGGTGCGATTGCACAGACATAAGATACACCGCCGTCATTACGTGTCGTGAATGCAGCCTGCTGCAGTCCGAAGCAATCAACATACTGATTCCCTGCTCCTGTCAGATAATACTGCTGTACATTTCCCGTGGCAGTTGAAGAATAAAGCCTTAAAAAAGAATCACCTGCCATCGTATAGATGTTGACGATATAAGACTTGTCGTTACCGTATTTATAGATAGGAAGCATGTAAGACATATTCTCCCTGACATCCGTATATGTAAGAGCAGCAGCAGATGATACGGCGCACTTCTCCATCATGTCGGCACGCTCACTCTCAAGAGCTTTGATGTAAGTCTTGGAAAGCTGGGTCGCCATAACGAGAAGGACAACAAGGATAATAGTAAAGCAATAACCTATCGTGGAAGATATGAGTCTTCTGTCTCTGCTCTGAGGTGTCTCCGAATTCTTCTTTCCGTTAGGTCCGTTCTGTCTGTTCCTGATTATCCTTATCAGGATCTCCTGCAAAGCGAAAAGAACAACACCTGCAAGAACGGCAATTACAACAGCCGTAAGGATACGGCCTTCAAGTTTATTGCCGATATCATATAACTCACCGAAAGTGCATTTATATTCGAAAACACCGACACATAAACCAGTGCTGTCTATTACGGGAACTATTATGCTCTCATAGTTTTCGCCGTAAAGAACCGTCTGCTCGGATGTTCCGGAAAGCCACTCCGAGATATCCCTGCTGGCAACCGCGAACTCTGAAGGATCATTTACTCCGCGGCTTAAAAGAAGTGAAAGCTGTCCCTGGCTGTAGCCAAAGAGACCGTATCCTTCCGCAGACAGGTTTTCCGTAGAGGTATCCGCAAGCATAAGGTCAAGGAGCGCGCTGTATCTTGCCGGCGCATTTACCGTATTAGACACAAGATCGTCACCGTCGATACACATACGTACCACATCGGTAACCTGATGCATTTTCGTATCGGAAATCTTCTTAAATTCATCTTCAAACTGAAGTCTCATGTGGTGCACAGCAAAAGATACTGATGCGATCGAAACCACAAAAGAAACAACTATCAAGATACAGATACGAACTATTCTTCCGGCAACATCATTATGTTCCGCAGTATGTTCATTCTGAAGATTGGCCATTTATAATATGCCTCCCCATTTCGCTGAAAATCCGCATACATTATACACAAATAAAATAAAAACAAGAAATATAGACTATCGGCAGTAATTAGGTAAATTGATCTGCACCGCCTGATATGCTTTTAAAGGTTCAAGACCGGCAACAAAAAACTGAAACAAAAAAAGAGATTGCCGGCAAAGACAATCTCTTCTTAATCTGGTTGCGGAGGCGGGACTCGAACCACACGACCTCCGGGTTATGAGCCCGGCAAGCTACCAACTGCTCCACTCCGCGATATCATCGCACGCACTTAATAAAGGAATAAATGGTGCTCGTGACCGGACTTGAACCGGTACGGATTTTACTCCGACGGATTTTAAGTCCGTTGCGTCTGCCAATTCCGCCACACGAGCCTATCCGTTAAGTGCTGAAAGATAATAACATCATGCCGGGACAAAGTCAAGACAAGACAGCATCCTTTCCCGGGTTCCCGAAAAGTCCCGAAACCGTAACATAAATGTCTTGATAGAAAAGACTTTAGAGATACAATAAGACTAATTTAATATAAAGGAGATTAGACATATGCCTAACGATCCTGATAAGTTTGACAACTTTAACGGTTTTAACTCTTCTGATGACAAGGACGATTTTGTCGGTTCTTCTTTCGCTGTGCAGTTCAAGCCCGGTGACAAGGCTGAATCCGTATCAGACAAGCTCAAAGAGAGTCAGGAGAATATAACCAATAAGGCGAATGAATCCAACAGTGATTTCGGCGGCTTCCAATTCAATTCTTTTAAGTCCAACGATGGTTTTAAGGATGAATTTGAAGACTTCGAATTCGATTCATCGATTTCCGCCTTTAAACCGTTTAAAGCTCCCGAGAATCCGGCTGCGCCTTCCGTATCTGATGTTCCGCAGGTTCCTTCAGCTTCTGATGTTGATTCAAAACCTGCAGACAGCAATACCGTTATGAGTCAGGCAGAGCCTGCTTTCCCTAAAGACGGCGGCACATTCGATAAACCGGCTGTTTCTTCAGAAAAGCCTGAGATCTCCCAGGATTCTGTTCCGAAGTTTGACGATCTCGAAGATGAGATAAATATTTTCCAGGCAAAGCCTAATAACGAGAAGATCTTCCAGTCAGGAAACGGACTTGATTTTGCCACTTCTGAACATGACAAGAGCACAAGTCCTTTCATGAATGCGGAAAAGCCTGATATTCCCGCACCTGATGAAGTGGATATTCCCAGAGCAGATAAGCCTCTTTCAAGTCCTTTTGCCAAGGCTGATGAAACACCTGCTGCTCCGGCATCTCCTTTTGCAAGCAAAGAACCAGCTAAGACTTCTTCTCCGTTTGAAAAACAGAAGCCTGTCTCACCTTCAGTTAAACCCGCCGCACAGTCAGCAGGTTACAGACCTTATCCTTCTGCAACTCAAGGTGATGTATTTAACACAAGTAAATCCGTTGATAACACCGATGCAAAAGAAACTGCATCAGAAAAAACTTCAGAACCTTCAAGAACGGCATCTGCTTTCGCTGCAGCTGCAGCTGCTTCAGCAGCCGCTTCCAAGCCTGTTGAACCTGCAAGACCTGTTCCGCCGGCAACTTCCCAGAAAGCAGGCGAGACAACTATTCTTAAGCAGCCTACACCCTCTTCAGGCGCCGGTGAGACTACAATACTTAAGCAGCCTACACCTCCCGCAAGCGCCGGTGAGACAACAATACTTAAGCAGCCTACACCTCCTGCAGGCGCCGGTGAGACAACAATACTTAAGCAGCCCACACCTCCTGCAGGCGCCGGTGAGACTACGATACTCAAGCAGCCTGAACAAACAGCTCCTGCAAGATCAAATACAGCTGCAGCAGCCGGAATTGCAGCAGGTACCGCAATAGCCGCAGGCAGACCCGCAGCTCCTTCTAAGCCGGCATCAAAGCCTGTTGAGACTGTTAAAGCACCTGCAGAGACTGAAAAACCTCATAGACCGGCAGCATCTGCTCAGCATAAAGATACAGCACAGGCTGCAAAGCCAGCAGATGCACCCGCTCCTGCACCTGCACCTGCACCTGCTCCTGCACCTGCTCCCGCTCCTGCCAAGCCTTCACAAAGACCGGGAACTTCAAATAACGCCAACAAACCATTAGCCCCTGCCCAGGCTTATCCGAATTCACCTTTTGAACCTAAAGGAAAGCAGCCTGTTGCGGCAACGAGAGGCGTTATGAACTCCAATACCACTGCTGCTTCAAGCACTCAGCATGATAATAAGGCAATCACTCCGGTATCAACTGTTAAGAGAAAGACGCGCAAGGAACGCAAAGCAGTTAAAGATCCGGGACTTGCCGGTCTTCTTACCTTCCTCGGGATCATCGTTCTTGCAATAGGTGTTCTCTGGGCTTTGGACAGCACTGCCGGTATCAAGAGCCTTTTCGGCAAGAAACCTTCTGAGACTATCTCCACTGTTGCAACAACTACTACCAAAGCAACTACGGAAGGCACTGAAGCATCTGTTATTACCGAGGAGACATCCAAGGAAACAACAAAAGAAACTACAGCCGCCACAACGACTGAAGCTACAACCACAACTACTACTGAAGCTACAACGACCACAACGGAAGCAACAACAACCACAACCGAAGCTACAACAACGACAACAGAAGCAACAACAACGACAACAGAAGCAACGACAACCACAACGGAAGCTACAACAACTACTACAGAAGCTACCACAAAGGCAACTCGTTCTTCTTCAAAGACAGCTGAAGGCTACAGCATCAACGACTTTGACACCAAGATCTCAAACTTCTCCACGACAGCAGGAGGATTTAAGTTTGATATCCAGCTCAAGAATAAGAGTAATTACAAAGCAAATCTTCCTAAGTCACTTAAGGGTCTGGACATTAAGCTCTATTCAAGCTCAACGATCACGGATGTCACATCTGATGCAATGACCTTCACCGGCGACGGTACGTCTTACAGAGGCGTTCCTAACGAGCTCGCTGTTGATGCAGGTGATACTTACACCTTCACGGTTTATGTAACCACAAGTTCAAGCGTTAACTCATACGGATATAATTACGCTTACTTCGACTGGTGCTGATCTTTCAGTAAAATGATCTGAAACTTAAAAGGAGGTCTCAAATCGGGACCTCCTTTATTATTTATAAGATTTTGAACAGGTATCACTCGCTCTTCTTTATCGTATCGAAAACGAATTTTCCTCTTCTGTAATCGATCTTGAGACTTGCCACATCCTTCAGAGCGCCTGTAAGGAACATATCGGCAAGAGGGTCTTCAACATTGGCTCTTATTGCCTTGCGCAAAGGTCTTGCTCCATACTTTTCGTCATAACCGAGCTCAGCAAGTCTGTCTCCGGCAGCCTTGCTCATAGAGCCTTTGATGTGCTTCTCATCCAAAGATGCAAAGACATCCTTGATCATGATATTGACGATCTTACGGACCTCATCGCGAGTCAGAGTCTTGAATATGATAGTCTCGTCAACACGGTTCAAAAACTCCGGTCTGAATGTTTCTTTGAGTGCACTCTGGACATGCTGTTCCATAGCTTCCTGTGTTCCTGAGAAGAAACCGATCGTCGCAGCCTTTGCCGAACTGCCCGCATTGGATGTCATTATGATGATACAGTTCTCAAAGTTTACATGCAGTCCGTGGCTGTCAGTAAGCACACC
>JAEEGL014660573.1_pt1 | contig 13957 bp, 11 predicted proteins | sample 9134231 | NCBI WGS metagenome assembly JAEEGL01 (sample SAMN16246548, study PRJNA631951) | gut metagenome | biome: gut microbiome; feature: rumen; material: fiber-attached | host: Bos | place: Iran: Karaj | collected 2018-10
GATGAGTCCCAGTCTTGACAGGATGACTTCGGCAGGCCCGGTGAAAAGACCGGAGCGCAGGAAACGCAGGAACTGCGGGAACATGAGGTCTATCAAGGACAACACGGTCGCACAAAACAGATCAAACAGAAAGATGCCGATGTACGGTTTATAGTATGGTATAAACTTTCTTATCAGTCTCATAACTCATATATGATACCACATTTGTACAGATACAGGACTGCAAAGGATGCCTCTTAGGCTTGTTGACTATATGCATGAACATGCCGGGACGGAGCAATTTGGGTTTGCCTGCTGATGGCATGCTGATTGTATGCAGAGAGTAAAAGTGATATAGTTCATTCTTGATGTTTGAGAGGAGAGGATTATCATGGATACTCTGGAGATATTAAGGCAGCTGGCTGTCATAGTAGTGGCAGCGAAGTTCTTCGGTTTGGTGGCAAGGAAGATACACGCGCCGCAGGTCGCGGGAGAGATAGTGGCGGGACTTATCATAGGCCCAAGTCTGCTTGGACTTGTACAACCCTCGGATTTCCTGTCGGGGATGGCCGAGATAGGCGTGATCATGCTGATGTTCACAGCGGGGCTTGGTACAGATATCAAGCAGCTGAAGGAGACAGGCATCAAAGCTACGCTTATAGCCTGTGCCGGAGTCTTCATCCCGCTTATCTGCGGTACGGTACTCTATATGTGCTTTTACGGATTCTCCGAGATAGGTTCGGAGTCTTTCTATAAGGCTGTCTTTATCGGTACGATACTTACTGCAACGTCGGTGTCCATCACAGTCGAGGCACTAAAGGAGCTCGGCAAGCTGTCGGGTGTCATAGGCACAACGATAATGAGTGCCGCCATCATAGATGACGTCATAGGCATCATAGTGCTTACTGTCGTGATAGGCTTCAAGGATCCAAATGCGGATATCCTGTCGGTCGTAATCCATACCGTACTCTTCTTTGTATTCGCGATAGGCGTGGGTATAGTCATTTATCATATTTTCAAGTGGGTGGACAGACGCTATCCGCATACGAGACGTATACCGATCATGGGAATGGCGCTTGCCTTTATTCTTGCTTATATAGCTGAGAAGTATTTCTCCGTAGCGGATATCACGGGAGCGTATATCGCGGGTGTCATCCTCTCTGCACTGGATGACTCGGACTATATCTCAAGAAAGATGGACATCAATTCATATATGCTGTTCGGTCCGGTATTCTTCTGCTCCATAGGATTGCAGACGAATGTCAGGACGCTTGATACCACGATCATGATGTTCTCGCTTTGCTTCGTGGCGGTGGGACTTCTGTCAAAGATATTCGGCTGCGGCGGCATATCAAAGATCATGGGCTACAACTGGGGTGATTCCTTCAAGATAGGTGTAGGCATGATGACAAGAGGTGAGGTCGCACTCATAGTGTCACAGCGCGGACTGGCTGCGGGCATGATGAATCAGGCATACTTTACGGCTGTGATCCTGCTCATAATAGTGAGCTCGATCATCACACCGATCATACTGAAGATACTATATGAGAAATATCCCGAGGCGGCTGCGTAAAAAGGCATGCTGCAAAGTCGTGCCATGGATCGAAGACGTGATGATACTCAGGAGAGTAAGGCTTTACGGAAAATAAAGACATGGATGAGAAAGCATTGATCAAAGAAATACAGAAGGCTGCATCAGAGGCGGGAAAGATAATGCTTGAAGCCTCAGACCCGAAGGTGATGGAAAAGTCGGGACATGCGAACTTCTGCACCGAGACCGATGAGAAGATACAGGAGTATCTGGTGGATAGGCTGCAGGGGATCCTGCCTGAGGCTGCTTTTCTGGGTGAAGAAGAAGGACAGGATGAATTTACGGAGAAGATGAAAAAGGGTTTCGTCTTTGTCATAGATCCCATAGACGGGACCTCGAATTTCATTTATGCATACAGACCTTCGGTAGTATCCATAGCACTTCTTAAGGATAAAAAGCCTTACATGGCCGTGATATATAATCCGTTTGATGATATGATGTTTTCGGCTGTATCAGGACAGGGTGCATATATGAACGGTGAGAGGATAATGTCTTCGGATGCTCCTCTGTCCGAGTCGCTTGCGGTCTTCGGCACCGCACCATACTATACCGAACTGCGGGATCGTACATTTGAGATAGCAAAAGCACTGATGCCGCACTGCGTGGATATAAGACGTTCCGGGACTGCTGCATGGGATATGTGCTGCGTGGCCATGGGCAGATGCAGTCTGTATTTTGAGCTGCGCATACAGGTATGGGACTATGCGGCTGCAGCTCTTATTGCGACGGAGGCAGGCTGCACCGTCACGGATATAGACGGCAATCCGCTGTCCTATGAGGGCGCATCATCGGCACTGTGTCTTGCACGTGGAGTAAAGGAAACGGGAGCAGATCTTTGGACACACTGAATGCGATATTTCCCGGACAGAAAGGGTGAGCCCGTGGTGATCGGGATCAGAAAAAAGCCTTAAGAGAGTCAAGATTTGCTTCCATGGTAGCACGTCCTATGTCGTAGACACGCTGCAGCTCCTTTGGATCATGTTCCGTATGGCCAATGTGCAGGGATTCGGGCGGCTGTATCACGAAGATGCTGCCGTCATCAGCGCACTTTTCCACATAGTCAAGACACTTATTGTACGTGATGTGATAGCGCCCCATGGCCTTTACCACTTCAGGGTATTGGCGCAGGAGGATACGCATAAGGGGCATCTCGCGGGTCGGCTCCTTTCGATAACCTGCAGGCTGGGTCAGTATCACGATATTTTTCTCATAGCCTTTTTTTTGCATGAAACGGAGAGGTATGGGATCTGACATGCCACCGTCCAGATATCTGTGGCCGAGGACCTCTACAGGTCTGGAGACTACCGGCATGGATCCTGAGCCTCGAAGAAAGAGCATATCAAGACCTGAGCCCTCCTTCAGATTCCTGTATACGGCCTTGCCGGTATCAACGTCTGTCATCACGGCATAGAATGGCATGGGGTTGGCCCTGTAGGTTTTAAGATCGAAGACATCATAATGGAACGGGAGTTTCTCGTAGCAAAACTGTGCTCCGAACATATCTCCGGTAAGCAGCAGCGACAGTATGGAACAGTAGCGCCAGTCTTTTGCAAAGCGTTTGTTATATCTTATGGCGCGTCCTATCTGCTTTGATTTCAGATTCAGTCCGAATATCGCTCCTGCAGAGACGCCTGCGGCGCCGTCCGGCTGTATGCCGTTTTCCATCATCACATCAAGCACGCCTGCCGAGAAAAGACCTCTCATTGCTCCGCCGGCGAGTACCATACCTGTGCTCATATTGATTTCCTCCCCCAAAAAACCGATAAAAACTATATTAAGTGTACTCGGATGTAGAAAAAATACAAGGATGTGATAATATATAGCCATGGAAAAAGAGAGAACAGACAGGATAAAACTGTCAAAAAGACAGGAATTGATCTTTGTAACGGCGGGTCTGGCCATATCGATACTCTTCGTGCTGGTATTCTCCCGGGTGACAACGGGTATCAGCGCCGGTATGACATACAACGCCACGCTTTCCGTAAAAAAGAATATGCTGCAGGAGAACGTGAACAACATGATCTCCTACATAGATTACTCTAAGGAGGAGTATCTGGCAGAGCATCCGGGAGCCACCGATCAGGAAGTGGAGGATGCAATGAAAGAGATCGTCAGCAAGAGGATATACTCCGAGGAACATATGGACGGCTCTTACATGTGGGTTGAGAAGGTGCTGGATTATGACGGAGGAGATGACTATGCGATCCGCCTGATACATCCGAACCTGACTGATACGGAAGGCGACTATCTTACCACCAACGAAGTCAACTCCATGGGGCAGAAGCCTTATGAGGAGGAACTTGAGGGGATAAAAAAGGACGGGGACATCTTCCTTACCTATGAATTTAAGAAACTGGATTCGGACGAGGTGACCGGCAAGGTATGCTACTCCAAGCTGTATAAAGACTTTGACTGGATCATCGCCATGGGAGTGAACTTTGATGATCTGGATCATTACAGACGCCAGGCTGCCGAAAATATGCGTCTTTACCAGATTACGATACTTGCTGCAATAGTAGCCACTTGGATGCTCTTGATCGGCCTCATATCCTATGCAGCCAGAAGGAATGCGATTAAGGCATACAAAAACCGCAACAAGGAGCTTGTGGAGAGGCTTGACAGGGATGTGGTGACGGGAGCGAATTCCAGAGACTTCGGTGAAGAGATGCTTGAGAAGGAGCTTAAGGACTTCATGGACGGAAGGAAGGATACACTGCTTCTGATGCTCGATGTGGACTTTTTCAAGCAGTTTAACGATACCTACGGTCATGAACTTGGTGACAAAGTACTGAAAGCCGTGGTGGATGCCGTAAAAGGCAGCATCAGGGAGAGCGATTTTGTGATACGCTGGGGCGGAGACGAATTCATAGTGATCATGCATGACGTACCGGCAGAGCATCAGGGCGAGGCCGCAGACAGGATAATAAATGCGATACGCTCCATAGAGCTTCCCGAGCTGACAGACGGTCACAAGGTCACATCTTCTATGGGCTTTGCGTATTTCGAGGAGGGAGACACTGAGGTGATAAACGTGCTGAACCGCGCGGATGACGCCCTCTATATAGCAAAAGAGAACGGACGTAACAACTGGCAGATAGTCACCGGAGGAAAGAAATAATGGCGACGGAAAATAAGGACCTGGAACTGAAGCTGCTTGAGAGTCTCTCAAAGCAGTTTCCGACTAAGGCTGCGGCATCAACAGAGATCATCAACCTGCAGTCGATACTCAATCTCCCAAAGGGGACGGAGCACTTCCTGACAGACATACACGGAGAATACGAGCAGTTCAACCACGTACTGAAGAACGGTTCGGGATCTGTCAGACGAAAGATAGACGAAGAATTCGGCAACACTCTCACTCTCAAGGACAAGAAGAGCCTCGCAACTCTGATCTACTATCCCAAAGAAAAACTCGCGATCATAGAAAAAGAAGAAGAGAACATAGATGACTGGTACAGGATCACCCTGCACAGGCTTGTGGCGCTGACAAGGCGCGTATGCTCGAAATACACGAGGTCCAAGGTGAGGAAGGCCCTGCCCAGGGATTTCGCATATGTCATAGAGGAGCTCATCACGGAGAAGGCAGAGGTGCAGGATAAAGAGGGATATTACAACTCCATCATATCCACCATCATATGGCTCAAGAAGGCACCGGAATTCATCACTGTGCTCTCAAATCTCATACAGAGACTCGTGATAGACCATCTCCATATAGTCGGGGACATCTATGACAGAGGACCGGGTGCGCACATCATCATGGATACGCTGCTGAAGTACCATTCCGTGGATATAGAGTGGGGCAACCATGACATCATATGGATGGCGGCTGCTTCCGGACATCCGGCATCTGTGGCTACCGTCATTCGTCTGTCGGTAAGATATGCAAATCTCTTTACACTGGAGGAGGGCTACGGTATCAATCTGGTACCGCTCGTGACCTTTGCCATGGAAAAGTACAAGGATTCGGACTGTGCACCCTTTGCCATAAGGCCCGGCGAAGAGTACAACAGGCATGACACGAATATGGACGAGATGGTGCATAAGGCCATCTTCGTGATACAGATGAAGCTCGAGGGACAGCTGATAAAAAGGAATCCGGAATTTGAAATGGACGACAGACTGCTTCTTGAGCACATAGACTATGATAAGGGGGAGATAGAGCTTGACGGGAGTACATATCCGCTTAAATGCTGTGATTTCCCGACTATAGACCCTGAGGATCCATACCGCCTCACACCCGAAGAAGAAGAGGTTATGGAGAGGCTTTGCATGGCCTTCATGCGAAGCGAAAAGCTGCAGAAGCATATCAGGTTCCTTTATTCCAAAGGAAGCATGTATAAGGTATATAACGGCAATCTGCTGTACCACGGCTGTGTACCGATGGACAGCAACGGAAAGTTCGTTGCCATGGAGATAGACGGTAAGGAATATGCAGGCAAGGCTCTGTATGATGCTTTCGAAAGCTGTGCAAGAAAAGCTTACTTCCATACAAGGGATCAGGAAGTCAGACAGAAGGGGCAGGATATCATGTACTATATCTGGACCGGAGCGAAGTCGCCCGTCTTCGGAAAGGACAGGATGGCCACTTTCGAAAGCTATCTGATAGAGGACAGCAATACGCACAAGGAGAAGAAGAACCCGTATTACGACCTCAGGGACAACGAGGCAGTGGTGGACAGCATACTGCGTGAATTCGGGCTGGAGGATACCGAGGGGGCTCACATCATCAACGGACATGTGCCTGTAGAGCTGAAGAAAGGTGAGTCGCCGGTGCTTTGCGGAGGCAAGCTCTTTATCATAGACGGAGGATTCTCAAAGGCTTATCAGAGCAAGACAGGCATAGCAGGCTATACGCTGGTCTACAACTCGCACGGACTGCGCCTTGTGGCGCATGAGCCCTTTACGTCGGCTGAGGATGCCATAAGGAACGAGACCGATATAGTATCGGATTCGGAGATAATAGAATCAAAGAGCGAGAGGATACTCGTGGAGGATACAGACACCGGAAAGGAGCTTCGGGAACAGATAGCGGAGCTTACGGTGCTGCTTTCGGCCTATGAGGACGGTACCTTGCCCGAGAAGGGGTAAGGAAGTCTTACTCCGTACAGAGAGTGGTTGAGGTTGGCTCCTATCAGCAGGATATAGAAACAGCCGTAGAGCCACATCATGAAGATGGCGATTGCTGCGAGGCTGCCGTAATAGGTCGTGTATATGCTGCTCGATATGAAGAGCGAGAAAAAGAAGGAAAAGACCATCCACGCAAGAGCCGAGAACACGGCTCCTATGAACTGCTTCCTGAAGGGCTGGCGCACAGCCGGCAGGAAGGTGTAGGTGACCATGCAGATCAGCACACCCAGAGCAAATAACAGCAGATATCGGAACGAATAGACAAGAGGTGCTTTGTCGAGCACCTTGATATGCCCCACAAGAAAATCCATAATGGTCTTGCCGAAGACTATGATCACAAGAAGCAGCACAAGATCCACGACCATCAGCAGGGTATAGAAGATGGCTCTTACCTGGAGTATGAAACCGTTGCTTTTCCCGTCAGTCAGATAAATACGGTTCAGACCGCGAAGCAGGGCCAGCATGCCTCTGGCTGTGGCGTAAAGCAGTACTGCCGCTGATATGGATATGATGCCGGTAGTGGAGGTGAAGGCCTGATCTATGACAAGGATCACAATCATATCGGCAAAATCCGGGGTGAACTTCGTGATGATCATCTTTAGCTGGTCATCCGTGATACCCGTATATGGCAAAAGCTTTGACAGGATGATCATAAGCGGGATGATCGCTATGAAGAAAAAGAAGGCCGTGCTGGAGGCATAAGCCGCCAGATCCTTGTAGGTCAAGCCGTTTGCAAAACGGAAGGCGCTATTTATCAGTTTTTTCTTTGTGGGACGTTCCATGGAGGTATTTTATCATCATGTCGGTCTGGAGCAAAATACCTGTGCATGATCAATCGGCAGATCTGCTTACTCCACCTATCTCTCCGGAATACCTCTCGACATATTCAAAAATGACATAGTCCGGCTTTATCTCATCGATGATACCGTCGCTGTAATATGAACGGTGGACTACATAGACATCCGAAAACTGTTCTCTTAAAGCAGGGACCATGGAATGACGGAATGAATCGCCTGCAAGAAGAATGGCTGCATCATTGACAGCCTGATCGTTATGGAAGAAGGATACGGCGCCGCTTAACTGTTCCATGGTAAAGGTATTCCAGTCCATCGGCACGGTACCTTTGACCTCGTACTCCAGCTCATCCGTAAGGAACGGTCTGATGTTTGCTATAAGGGCGAGATCGTCTTCTCCGCTGTCGTGGTAATTAAGATGCAGTGGTTTTGATGATATCTCTCTTTCGGAAAGATCGGGCATGGGAAGATCCCAGAACGATAACACATCTTTTACGGCTATATAGGCGCCCGGCTGATTCCAATGGCTGTCATAGGGATAATAGATCTGATCTGTATGATGGACCTTGAGCAGATCATCCTTGGGAGAGATCACATTTACTCCGTTTTCCTTCATATGATCGATCAGTATATCGGTGGCTGATACGTCAGCATGATGATAGGTGACCGGCATATATTCCGAGTAGATATTTTCCTTGTTTGGCGCGACTACCATCGCGAATCTGATACCCAGGTCCTGCATCTTTTTCTGTGTATCAAGGACAGAGTTTGTCATTTCCTGCATTTCCTGCTCGGTATAGAGGTTTGTACCTTCGTAATCACCTATAGGGTCTGCATCCGAGCTGCTCTTATAAAACAGCCATCTGTCAGATCCGCCGATGACCTGATCGGAAATGACCTCACCGAGTATCAGGTAGCCTGAGACAGAGTCGATCATACTGAGATAAGGCTCTTTGAAAACCGACCATTTTAGAGTCGAGCCTGCGCCTTCCGCAGTGCTCTCTGTTTTCGTGCTTTCGGTATTTAACGCCCTGTCACATACCTTTTTTGCGTATTTGATCCATGACAAAAGAGACAACGAGAATACCAAGATGATAATGACGTTGATATACCATTTCTCTTTTGAAAACATTACTTTTTTCATTGCTTAAAAATCCCCGTAAATATAAGGCGAGTACGTCGAGTTGACAGCACTGCATATGGCAAAAGCAGTAAGCAGGACAAAAGTCACACCCTTGATGACACAAAACCATTTTTTGCCCGAAAGCTTCGAAAGAAGCCTGTCCCGGGGACAGCACAAAAGGATCGCCAAAACGAGTAACGGCATGAATCGTACGGCTTTATCCTCTATCGAAGGGCCGCTTAAGGAAAACATCCCACGGATGTATCTTACGGCAGAAGAAAGATCAGCAGATCTGAAAGGGATCCACAACAGATTGACAAAAAACAGGGTATAGATATGACCTGATATACCGCCGGCTGTCTTTTTCATGAAAGGGACATATTTTTCGATGGCCAGGAGAATGAAATATCCCAGTCCCCACAGGATAAAGGTCCAGTCAGCACCGTGCCAGAGACCGGTGATGAGCCAGACGACAAGCATGTTGAAAACATGTCTGGGTATACTGCATCTGTTGCCTCCGAGCGGAATATAAACGTAATCACGGAACCACTGCGTCAAAGACATATGCCATCTCTTCCAAAAATCCGATATGCTGTCTGCCTGATAAGGTCTGTTAAAGTTTTCCCTGATATCAAAGCCCATAAGCTGTCCGATGCCGATCGCCATATCCGAGTAACCCGAAAAATCATAATAAAGCTGAAGCGTATAGGCTATGGAGCCGATCCAGAGCCCTGCGGCAGAATAACTGCTGCCACAGGCAATCCCGTCAAAATAATGATCAGCCAGTATCGCGATCTTATCAGCTATTAGCGTCTTTTTGCACAGCCCGATCGCTATCCTTTCGACAGATGCCGCCCGGTCAAAAGAGAGCGAAGGGGAGATAAGTCCGCTTTCAAACTCGTTAAATCTGATGATGGGGCCGGATGTAACGGTGGGGAAGAAAGACAGATAGAGGTACGTGTCGATAAAGCCCGGGATCTTATCTGTTCTGCCTTTATATATGTCGCAAAGGAGCGATACCGCTTCAAACGTAACAAATGAAATACCAAGCGGTATGATCATCGACGAAGTCCATGATAAGACGTCCGATAAGGGGTTTATCATCCCGATAAGGAAAGCGGTATATTTGAAAAACACCAGCGGCATGACGGTTAATACCAAACATAACGCCAGTAACCATATTTTCTTTGTTTTGCCTACAAGCAGTGAAAACAGCCGGATGATAACGGCGAAAGCACAGATAAAGAGGAAGGAGCCGACTCCGCCCCGGATCAGGAAAACACAGTTTGCAAGGGCTGTGAGTATGATCCTCATCCGGCGCTCTTTCCTGCCCCGGACAGAATAAATGAGTATAAACCACGGAAGCAGGCCTATGATAAACAGACCGGTCGAAAACGTCATTGGGTCTTACTCGCTCCCTCCTTGCACAGTCCTATAATCATCCAATATACAATCTTTTGGTAAAGCATGCAATTAAAGGGCGCGTAAAGGTGCTGAAAATGATAGACAGAAGGGCAAAATTATTATAAAATAATCTGATTGCGCGCGGAGGGAAAAAAGTATGGATCCGAAGCTTTTGATGATAATCATTTTCATAGCGATGTACGTAGTGATGATCTTCTTTTCGAAGCTCAGGGTGTATGCTGCGTGCGTCAGTGCGCTGCTCCTTGTGATCCTCGGCATAGTGCCGATAAAGACGGTCCCCGTGGCTATCAACTGGAACGTGCTGCTGATGATCTGCGGGACGATGATAGTGGTGTATTACTTCATACAGTCAAAGATGCCCGGCCTTATCGCGGATATACTGATGGAGAAGTCAAAGAACGTGATGTGGGTAGCCATACTCATATCTCTTTTTGCAGGCGTGATATCGGCCTTCATAGACAATGTGGCCACGGTGCTGATGATAGCTCCCGTAGGTATAGCAATATGCAAGAAGCTGGACATCAATCCGGTACCGATGATCCTGTCTATAGCGGTCAGCTCGAACCTGCAGGGTGCTGCGACACTGGTCGGAGATACGACCTCGATCCTGCTCGGAGGCTATGCGGGAATGGACTTTCTGGATTTCTTCTGGTTTAAGGGAAGGATAGGCATATTCTTCACGGTGGAGGCCGGAGCGCTGATGACAGTGCTCGTCATGAGATACATATTCAGGAATGACAGACAGAAGGTCACGGTCGAAGAGAGGACGAAGGTGACTGATTACGTACCCGCTGTCATGCTCTCTTTAATAGTTGTGATACTGATAGCGGTATCATTCAACAAGAACAAGCCGGAGATGACAAACGGCATCATCTGCATGAGCATAGCGCTGATCACCATGCTGCAGGATGTAATAAGGCGCGGAAATAAGGAAAACCTGATGGGTGCCCTGAAGGATATAGACATACAGACACTGCTGATGCTCACGGGCATATTCGTAGTGGTACAGGGCCTTACGGAGACAGGACTCATAGAAGACATGGCGGCAGGTATCATGAGTATGGGAGGAAGCAGGCTCTTCCTGCTCTATACCATCATAGTATGGGCTTCGGTACTCATATCGGCCTTTGTGGACAATATACCCTATGTGGCAACAATGCTTCCCGTGGTACAGGCAATATCAGTATCGCTTGGGATAGAGCCGTATCTGCTCTACTTCGGACTGCTCACGGGAGCCACACTCGGCGGCAATCTCACTCCGGTGGGGGCTTCGGCCAATATCACCGCGATCGGGATACTCCGCAGGGAAGGTCATGAGGTGAGCTTCGGACAGTTCGCACGTATAGGGATACCCTTCACACTGGTAGCCGTGACGACAGGATACATCATAACTTGGTTCGTATGGAGCTGACAGCGGAGATAACTGATGAATAATACTATAAACAAACTACTGAACAAGCTGGAACGCAAAGTGGGGGCATATGCAGTGCCCCAGCTTACGAAATATATGATACTCACCTATATCATAGGCTATATCATCTATTTCCTTGCGATGGTCAAGGTACCGATCATCAACTTTATCTATCTGGATCCCGAGCTGATACTGCACGGGCAGATATGGAGGCTTTTTACCTGGGTACTCATGCCTCCTTCGGCACCGAATATCTTCACGATCATCATGCTCCTTTTCTATTATCAGATAGGAAGTGCCTTGGAGCAGACCTGGGGAGACTTCAAGTACAATCTCTACATTTTCTCCGGACTCTTTTTCATGCTGGTTGGAGCATTCCTTCTCTATGCCTTCGGACACAACGTGAACGGGATGTGGTTTACGACATACTACGTGAACATGTCGATCTTTCTTGCTTTTGCCGCATGCTATCCCAATATGGAGATCATGCTGTACTTCATAATACCGCTGAAGATCAAGTATCTGGCTATCATAGACGTACTCTTCCTGCTTTACCAGACATTTATCTCAAGCTGGTCGGAGAGAGTGGCGATACTGGTATCGCTTTTGAACTTCGTGATATTCTTCTTCACTTCGAGGAATTACAAATCCATATCCCCGAAGGAATATGCCAGAAAGAAAGCCTTTAAGAAGGCCTTCGAGAGAGGACCCTACTACAGGGGCAACCAGCAGAAAAATACCGGAGCCGGGGCAGGATCAGGAAGTCAGGGGGCGGCAGCGGGCAATACGGCCGGCAGAAGCGCTTACGGACAGAGCAGTACCGGCAACAGTCAGGGAGCGGGAGCTTTCCACTCCGTGAACAGGGACGGAAGTCAGATAACAAAGCACAGATGTGCCATTTGCGGACGCACGGAGCTTGACGGAGATATGCTTGAGTTCCGCTTCTGCAGCAAGTGCGCGGGCAATTACGAATACTGTCAGGATCATCTCTTCACGCATGAACACGTGAAGTTCGGTAAGTAGACATGGATAAGTATCTCGAACTGTATCTGAAGGAGCTTGAAGAGCTGCCTGTATACTCGGATGAGGAGATAAGGGAAGCTAAGCGCAAAGCGGTAGCGGACGATGACAAGGATGCCCAGGATATCCTGATGAACCATTATCTGAGGAGTGTGGTGGATATAGCCAGGACATATGTGGAGTGCGAGGTGCCTTCTGAGGATCTCATAGGAGAGGGCAATATAGGGATGATGACGGCGATAAGGGCACTTGCCACGCTGGACGATCCCGATGAGGTGGACGGCTTCGTGGGGAAGCTCATCATGGATGCCATGGATGCCGCGATATATGAGGACAACGACGCCAGGGAGAGCATGCAGGTCATGGTCGACCGGATAAATGAGATAAACGACAAGGCAAGAGAGCTGTCGGAGGATATGAGGAGGCCGGTGACGGCGGAGGAGCTGTCGCAGGAGACAGGCATATCGGAGAACGAGATAAGAGAAGCAATGAGGATGTCAGGCGGTCAGATAGAAGGACTTGTACCGTGAGGATACGGAGCCGGAGGTGGACATGAAAACAAAGACGATAGAGGATCTCAAGCAATACAGGATAGTGAAGAAGAAGGAAATGCCCGATCTGAACTCAAAGGGCTACCTGCTTCAGCATATAAAGAGCGGTGCAAAGGTGTTCGTTGTCTCAAATGATGACAGGAACAAGGTCTTTTATGTGGCTTTCAGGACTCCGCCCGTCGACGCTACGGGTACTCCCCACATACTGGAGCATACCGTACTGTGCGGCTCGAAGAAGTACACGGCGAAGGATCCTTTCATAGAGCTTGCGAAGGGCTCGCTCAATACATTCCTTAACGCAATGACCTATCCCGACAAGACCGTATATCCGGTAGCCAGCACCAATGACAGGGACTTTGCGAATCTTTCCGACGTATACATGGATGCTGTGCTCCATCCCGCGATCTACGATAACGAGAAGATCTTTATGCAGGAGGGCTGGCACTATGAGATGGAGACGGAGAAGTCAGAGCTTAAGTACAACGGAGTAGTGTACAACGAGATGAAGGGAGTCTTTTCTTCTCCCGATGATCTGCTGGACAGATACATACTGACCTCACTCTATCCGGATACGGCATATGCACTGGAGTCGGGCGGTGATCCCGAGGAGATACCCATGCTCACCTATGAGAAGTTCCTCGAGATGCACAGGAAGTACTATCATCCCTCAAACTCCTATATCTATCTGTATGGTGACGCGGATATGGTGGAGAGGCTTACATGGCTCGACAGGGAGTATCTGTCAAAGTACAAGGTACAGAAGATAAAGTCCATGATAGAAAGGCAGGATCCTTTCACCAAGACCGTGGACTTCGAGAAGACATACGCTCTCTCCGATGCGGAGAGTACCATGCACAATACCTATCTGTCCTACAACTGTGTGATAAAGGACAATCTGGATCCGAGGCTCTATGTGGCTTTCTGCATCCTGCAGTA
>JAEEGL010811867.1_pt1 | contig 13956 bp, 8 predicted proteins | sample 9134231 | NCBI WGS metagenome assembly JAEEGL01 (sample SAMN16246548, study PRJNA631951) | gut metagenome | biome: gut microbiome; feature: rumen; material: fiber-attached | host: Bos | place: Iran: Karaj | collected 2018-10
GAATGCCCAGTAAGCATTGTCGGTAGCGTATACGGCAGACTCGCCGTTCACAACCTCTACCATCATGCCGTACTCGCTGTCGGTACCGGAATAGGTAAGGCCATCAGCCTCGTCCATTGCCTGGCGCAGGAACTCTGCGTCGGTGTTGACATTGTAGGTCTTAGAGCTGCTGTCGGAACTTACCACCTCGATGGTGATGTTCTTTGCTCCGGTCTGAGGCTGGGGACGATTCAGCACGAACACAACGATCAGGGCGATAACAGCCACAGCAAGTGCACAGACTCCAATAATGAGTCCTGTCTTTTTCTTCTTAGCTTCCATAATTAGCTTTCTCCTTTATTCGATTGTAGCTTTGTCAAAAGGGAAAGGTGGAAAGCGCCCCTGCCCGGGCACTTCCGCAGAAATGTCAGCTTCTTTGATAAGATGCCGATGCTCTGCACAAACCATATCCGCGTGGTCTGCAGCTTATGATTACAGGCAGGTCTCCTGGCTCGGATCTCAGCGCCGGATCATTACCTTCCCGGGTGCCCCCAGTGGCCTGCCTGCCACGGCAGCCATGTCCGACTACTTCCATACAGTGACGGGATCGCGCAGGCCTCGCACCTGCTTCCCTATTCTCCGAAAGGGGCATCGCAAAGCGATCGGCCGCCCTTCCGGCACCTGTAACTCCTGATTTGACGAAACGAGCATATATTACCAAAGAGCGGCGAAAAGTGCAAATCGTTTCATGGTATGATATAATGATTAGTCGCACAAAGAGATTAATTCTCATTTACACAAGAGGAAACATATGAATATCATCATAGTCGGCTGCGGTAAGGTGGGCTCAACCCTGGCTCAGCAGCTCAACGGAGAAAATCATAACATCGTCGTCATCGACAGCAATCCGGACCGTGTGGCCAATATGACGGACGCCCTGGATGCCAAAGTGCTCCTGGGCAACGGCGTCAGCTTCAAAATGCTGCAGGAAGCCGGTATTTCCCATGCGGATCTCCTCATCGCCGTCACGGATTCCGATGAAGAGAACCTGCTGTGCTGCTGCATTGCGAAAAAAGCCGGTCACTGTAAGACCATCGCCCGGGTGCGCAACCCTATCTACAACGATGACGTGGCATTTCTGCGGGACGAGCTGGGTCTGGCCCAGGTCATCAATCCCGAGCTTTCCAGTGCCACCGAAATTGCCCGGATCTTCCAGTTCTCTTCCGCGGTGAAGATCGAATCCTTCTCCAAGGGTCTCATCGAGCTCATCCATTTCCGCGTCACCGGGGACTGCCTGCTGAAGGATTATTCCCTGATGAATGTCCGTTCCAAGCTGAACATGGACGTGCTGATCGCCTGCGTAAAGCGCGGCGAAGAAGTCATCATCCCCAGAGGTGATTTCGTCTTCCGGGAGGGAGATGTGGCAGGCGTTCTGGCAAAGCCCCAGATCGCTACGGAGTTTTTCTCCAAGATCGGTATCCCTACCGGCAGGATCCGTACCGCCATGATCGTAGGCGGCGGCAAGATCTCCTACTACCTGGCACAGCGTCTGCTCCTGGGCGGCATCGACACCAAGATCATCGAGCAGAACGCAGACCGCTGCAGAGAGCTCAGCGAGCTCCTGCCCAAGGCCACCGTCATCTGCGGTGACGGAACGGACGAGAAGCTCCTGATGCAGGAAGGCCTGGAAAATGTGGACGGTTTCGCCGCTCTCACGGGTCTGGACGAGGAGAACATCCTCCTGAGCCTCCTGGCCAAGAAACGGTCCAAGGCCAAAGTGGTGACCAAGATCAACCGCATCAATTTCAACGCCGTTCTGGGAGACATGCAGGTGGATACCATGACCTTCCCCAGACTTCTTACCGCTGACATGATCGTCAGATATGCCAGATCCATGAACGCCGCTTCCGACAACGTGGAGAACCTTTACCGTCTGGAAGACGGCAAGGCGGAGGCGCTGGAGTTCCTCATCAGCGAGGAATGCAAGGTAACGAACGTTCCGCTGGCAGAGCTGAAGCTGAAGAAAAATCTGCTGATCGGCTCCATCAACCGGAAAGGCCGGGTATTCCTGCCCACCGGTTCCGATATGCTCCAGGTAGGTGACCATTGCATCGTCGTCACCACCACCCTGGGTATGAAAGACATTCGGGATATCCTCCAGGGATAACCGAAGGGAGACATCTGTATGAATATCATCATGATCCTTTATATCATCGGTTGGATCCTGGAGTTTGAAGCCATGTTCATGCTTCTGCCCACCATTGTGGGACTGATCTACCGTGAGCCCATGGCGGCGCTCTGCTATTTCCTCACCGCAGTCATCACCTTCGCCATCGGCTATTTTCTGAAGCTCCGAAAGCCCCGGACCACCGACCTCTACATGCGGGAAGGCTTTGCCACCGTGGCACTGGGCTGGAGCGCACTGAGCATCTTCGGTGCCATTCCCTTTGTGGCGACGGGGGACATTCCCAACTATATCAATGCACTCTTTGAAGCCGTCTCCGGATTTACCACCACGGGAGCCAGCATCCTCAACGATGTGGAGATTCTTACCCACGCAGGGCTCTTCTGGCGTTCCTTTACCCACTGGATCGGCGGCATGGGCGTATTCGTCTTCATCATGTCCGTCCTGCCTCTCATGGGAGGCTCCACCTTAAACCTCATGCGTGCGGAAAGCACCGGCCCCTCCGTGGGCAAGCTGGTGCCCAGAGTGCAGGATACGGCAAAGATCCTCTACCAGATCTATATCTTCCTGACACTGCTGTCAACCATCGTATACATCGTCTGCGGATTGAATCCCTTCGATGCCATCTGTATCAGTTTCGGTACCGTTGGCACCGGCGGATACGGAATTCTGAACACCTCCGTCGGCTCCTACAGCGCCGCAGCCCAGTGGGCCATCGGTGTCTTCATGGTAATGGCCGGCATCAACTATTCGGCGTATTTCTACATCATCCGCCGTCAGCTAAAGAACGCTTTTGCCATCGAGGAAATTCGGCTCTACCTGACACTGGTCGTGGCAGCGACTCTCGTGATCGCACTGAACATCCGCGGATTCTATCCCACTTTTGGTGAGGGACTCCGGGCATCCTTTTTCCAGGTGTCCTCCATCATCACCACCACAGGATATTCCACTGCGGATTTTGATCTGTGGCCCTCCTTCTCCAAATCCATTCTGGTGGCCCTCATGTTCATCGGCGCCTGCTCCGGCTCCACCGCAGGCGGAATGAAGGTATCCCGGATCCTGATCTACTTTAAGGAGCTGTGGAAGGAGCTGTCCGGCATGGTGCATCCCAGACAGGTAAAGGTCCTGCGCATGGACGGTCATGTTCTGGGAGATGAGACCATCCGCAATACGGGAGCATTCCTGGGCGCCTACTTTATCCTGTTCATGCTCTCCACCCTGGCGGTCTCCATCGATAATTTCGATTTCACCACCAATTTCACTGCCGTGGCCGCAACCTTAAACAACATCGGCCCCGGCCTGGGTCTGGTGGGTCCTACCTGCAATTACAACGGCTTCAGTATCTTCTCTAAATTCGTCCTGATGCTGGATATGCTGGCAGGCCGTCTGGAGCTCTTCCCCATCCTGATCCTCTTTAAACCGGGATGTTGGAAAAAATATTAAGCTGTGCTATAGTGGTTAGAGATATCTACCCTTTGAATCCGTTACCTGTCAGGAGGTTACAAAATGCGGGGAAATGTGGAGACAGCTTCCGCCGAAGATTATCTGGAGTCCATCCTGATCATTCAGGAGAAAAAGCCTGTTGTGCGTTCCGTTGATATTGCCAACGAGCTGGGCTATAAAAAATCCAGTGTCAGCGTTGCCATGCGCAACCTGCGTGAAAAGGATCATATCACCGTCACGGACGAAGGATACATCTATCTGACGGATTCCGGCCGCAGGATTGCCGAGATGATCTACGAGAGGCACAAGTTCCTGACCTCTCTCCTCACCGCTCTGGGTGTAGATCCGGAGGTGGCACAGGAAGATGCCTGCCGTGTGGAGCATGACCTTTCGGAGCAGAGCTTCGAAGCCATCAAAAAGGTGGGAACGGAATATTTGAAAAAACACTAAAAAATACCTCGAACCAAACGGTTCGAGGTATTTTTTACTCCTGCCATGTCGTTACATTGTGATACAGCCTGTAATAGCCGGAACCCAGGTTCTGCACCTCCAGCAGAATGGAGAAGTGATCCATTCCCAGGGTGGTCAGTGCAGAGTTCACATAGCCCGTCTCATAGGCGCCGGTTCCGTACTCCGACTCGATCCTGGAAAGCAGGGCTGCAGGCACCACATTGCTGAAATGCTGCTGTCCCGCACCTGCGGCCACCAGTTTGGACAGGCAGTCCGCATAGTATTCGTTCATGGTCCATTCCACGCCATCCACAGTAAGGCCAAGGGAGCTTAAGGTTTCTTCCAGGGTAGGCCCGGAGGATTCGGAATCTTCATCGGAGCCCGTACCCGAGTTACCTGAGCCGCCGGAACCATTGCCGGAGCCGTTACCCGAGCTGCCGCCACCGCTGCCGGAACCGTTACCCGAGCTGCCGCCACCGCCATTTCCGTTACCGCTTCCACCGTTGCCGCCGTCTGCCACCTGAGAATCCCGGTCCGTAATATCCTGATACTCTCCGTTGGGATAATGGTCCGGATAACGCAGAGGCGTAAAGGGATCGTCGTTGATGTAGAAGGAATAATCCTCAATCTGAGGTTTTATGGTGCCGTCATCCGCCACTTCCACCTCGGCCGTGCCGTCCTCCAGCCCGCGATATTTCGTGCCCAGACATGCAGGCAGGTTCACGGAGAGACTGGTGCGCACATGATTGCCGGCATAGTCCGCATCCGTGCGGTTGAAATACACATACGTGGAAGGATCCGTGTCATCCCAGGTCACGTCCACATTGTAATAATCTCCATCCAGCTTCACGATGTCCCAGGCATGGCTCTCGGTGGTCCTGCCGGTGCAGTAATAGGTGGGGATCCCCAGCTGCTGCATACAGTACTGGAAGGCTCTGGAATAGCCTGCACAGACGGTCTCGTGATTCACCAGGGCACTGTAGGCACTCTGGTTGTATTTTGCAGACTCCCGATAACTTACCAGACTGATCAGGGCGTCATGTACCAGCTTCTCCCGGAAATAGGGCTCATCAAGGGTACGGGCCGCAGAGACGATGTTATCCGCTGCTGTCTCAAAGCTCTCTTTTGCTTCCTCCAGGTTGTCCGCCAGATCGTAATACAGGAGGTCTACCTCCACAATATTACCGCCCTCCAGGTACTTCACCGTATAGGAGGACTCCATGTAAAAGAGCTCCGGATGATCGTTCATCACTGCCTCAAAGCAGTCCTGGAGCTTCGTCACGGAAATGGCGGCGACGGGAGTAAATGCCGGTGTCACATTGCAGGCATTGGCATAGATCTGCCGGTAGATCCGCTTACTGTTCTCATCCAGCATCCCATAGTAGGGATAAATGGTCTCGTCAAAAGTGAGATTTTCACCGGTATCGCCCTCTCCCACATCGCTGAGGGAAATGGACGCTTCCTGCTCTCCGATGAGGTCTTCGCTGCCGAAAACCGGGGTATACCCGTTCAGATCCGCCACATTCTCGGGAACGGAATCCACCTCCCCCGTCAGCACATAGGTCAGATCCGCCAGCACCACGGTGGTGAGGTCGTTTTCCTTCGGCTCTTCCTCTTTATTCAGTTTGCTCAGGATTCCTTCCACGGTGCCGTTGCCGTAGAGCATGGTGGCCAGAGACTCGGTCAGCTGCGGGTTCATGGCACAGACCAGCACTCCCACGCACGCTGCCAGGACCAGCACCAGAAGGAACATGATAATTTTTTTGATGAATTTCATGGAAAATATTATACTCCGAAGCCCGCGTTTTCTCAACCGTCCCATTTCCCCCTTCCCTGTTTTCGGGGGTTCCGTCGCCGTTGAAAGCAGGAGGAAAAAATGGTATAGTCATACAGGAACCGTAAAGCCCGTTTAATATGAATCGTGGAGGGATTTACTATGGACGTTATTTCCTGTATCAAGAACCGCAGAAGCATCCGCAGCTTTGACGAGACCCGTAAGGTTTCTCACGAGACCATCGAATCCATCGTTGCCGCTGCTGCTTTCGCTCCCAGCTGGAAAAACACCCAGATCACCCGCTACATCGTTCTGGAAGGGGAAGCAAAGGACCGCCTGGCAGAATGCACTACCATCTGGGCGAAGAACGGCGACATTATGAGAAGCGCCTCCGCAGTGGTGGCTGTCACTTTCATTTCCGGCAGAAGCGGTTATGAGAGAGATGGTTCCTATTCCACTCCTCTGGAGGATCGTTGGCAGTATTACGATACCGGCATCGCTTCCGAGGCATTTGTCCTGGCAGCATATGACGCAGGTGTCGGAAGCGTCATCCTTGGTTTATATGATGACAATGCTGCTGAGGTCATCGGTGTTCCCGAAGGCCAGAAGCTTGTTTCCCTGATCCCCATTGGCTATTACACCGAAGATCCCGTTGCTCCTCCCCGTAAGAGTGTGGAGGATCTCCTTTCCTATCGTTAATGTTTAGAGCCGAAGATTTTTTCTTCGGCTCTTTTCACGCAAGTCTATAAAGAGAAAGAGGAATGAACTATGCGACATTTGATGAGTCCCCTGGATTTTTCCACGGAAGAGCTTGACAGGCTCTTTGATCTGGCAGCAAGGATCGAAGCGGATCCCGCACATTTTGCTCACGCCTGCGAGGGTAAGATCCTGGCCACCTGCTTCTACGAGCCCAGCACCCGCACCAGACTCTCCTTCGAGTCTGCCATGACCAGACTGGGCGGAAGAGTCATCGGATTTTCCGATGCCAACTCCTCCTCCGCTGCCAAGGGCGAAAGCGTCTCGGACACCATCCGGGTCATCTCCTGCTACGCTGACATCTGTGCCATGCGCCATCCCAAGGAAGGTGCTCCCATGGTGGCGGCAAGCAGATCCCTGATCCCCGTGATCAATGCCGGAGACGGCGGTCACCAGCATCCCACCCAGACCCTGACGGACCTCATGACCATCCGGTCCCTACACGGATCCCTGGGAGGCTACACCATCGGCCTCTGCGGTGACCTGAAGTTCGGCCGCACCGTCCACTCCCTCATCAATGCCCTCTCCCGCTACGATGACATCCGCTTCGTCTTTATCTCCCCTCAAGAGCTGCGGGTTCCGGATTATGTGATGGAGATGCTCCGTGAGAAAAATATCCCCTACGAAGAGACCATCCGCCTGGAGGATGTGATCGCGGATCTGGATATGCTCTATATGACCAGAGTCCAGAAGGAGCGCTTCTTCAACGAGGAAGACTACGTCAGACTGAAGGATTTCTACATCCTGGACAAAAACAAGCTGGGCCTGGCCAAGGAAGACCTCATCGTGCTCCATCCCCTTCCCAGAGTCAACGAGATCTCTGTGGAGGTGGACGAGGATCCCAGAGCCGCTTACTTCAAGCAGGCACAGTACGGCGTGTATGTGAGAATGGCACTGATCCTCACACTGCTGGAGATTGAGGTCTGACCGCAACGTAGGACACTATTCGAAATGAACCATCGGAATAACGGAGGAATCTCTATATGTTGAATGTAGGAAAGATTGAAGAAGGCTTTGTGCTGGACCATATCCAGGCAGGTAAGAGCATGGATATCTACGAGCACTTAGGCCTGGATAAAATGGACTGCACCGTGGCCATCATCAAGAATGCCCGGAGCAAGATCATGGGAAAGAAGGACATCCTGAAGGTGGAATGTGACATCGAGACCCTGGACCTGGACGTCCTGGCTTTCATCGATCACAACATCACCATCAATGTCATCAAGAACGGCGAGATCGTGGAAAAGCGCGTCCTCTCCCTTCCTAAGGAGGTAAAGAACGTCATCCGCTGCCACAACCCCAGATGCATCACTTCCATCGAGCAGGGGCTGCCCCACATCTTCGTACTGGCGGATGAGGAGAAAGAGATCTACCGCTGCAAGTATTGCGAAGAGAAATATTCCGGAAAGTAATTATCGCAGGAAAAACAGATCCCCCGGACATCGGTTTCATACCGACATCCGGGGGATTTTTTTCTTTTGGGGGCAGCATTTCGGCCGCCCTCTTTTGTTTCGTTTCTTTCAGAGATATCCGATGATACGACTTAGATCTCTCCGCCGATCTCGATGCCGGCATGGTGGCACTGATCAATAAACTCGGGAGATCCGGTGAAGCCGTTGAGCACCTGTTCTCTGGTCCAGCCTTCATTCTCCAGGCGGTTCAGCCAGTCGTTGAATCCACCTTCGTCCGCATCACGGTTAAAGATTGCGTGATACAGGTCGCGGATGTAATCACCGTTGTTCCGGTTCAGGTTTGCATACTCCTCACCGTTCAGGAAGCTGTTCACCATGACTCTCGCGGTGACATCAGGTCTGTGGATGGACATCAGGGTTACCCAGAAGTCCACCTCCTCCTGCTCGGGCACGCGCTGGAAGACAGTGTCATACAGGCCAATGACCAGAATCTTCACAGGTGCATCGTTCGGGCATCCTGCGATGGTGCAGTGGTCGGTCTGGATGGTACCCAGAGCAGGGACATTTGCAAGCCCCGTGCCGGGATTCACATCATAAGTCTCACACAGATTGAAGAATTCGGGGCTGGTGAGGAAGCCCTGCACCACCATCTCTCTGGAGTATCCTTCGTCGATAAGGAAGGTCCAGCCGTTTTTCCCGTCATCATCTGCTGCTCTGTTAAAGAGGCCGAGATACAGGTAATCCAGGAAGTGGGAGTTACACATGTTCCGATCAATAAACTCGGGACTGAAGATAAATCCTGCAGCCGCCTGTCCTGCGGTAAGGGATCCACCCACGATCTGATCGGTCCAGCCGTCTACCTCCTCCTGCTCAGGCTTACGGTCCAGGAAGACATGATACAGACGGGTCACGAAGCTGCTGACAGTCCCGTCATCGATCCAGTCATCATCAGGATCCGGGGTAGGATCGGGAGTCGGGTCAGGCGTAGGATCCGGGGTGGGATCCGGCGTCGGGTCGGGAGCAGGCGCCGGTGCTGCGATGGATACGGTCACCTTTGCTGCCGCGCTGTCGCTGTGGTTGGTATCTCCGAAGACCTTGTACCATACGCAGTAAGTGCCTGCAGACGTTCCTGTCGGAATCGCCGTATCGTAATTGCCCGTTGCGGCGCTTTCGTTGCCCAGTGCATACTTCAGGGTACCGCCGGTAGCGGAGCCTGCATTTACCAGCGCCTGCGCAGAGCCGTTTGCAACCAGTCCGGTCCGTGCCGTCGGTGCGGTCACGGTGGGTGCTGCCTTGGTCACGGTCAGCGTCACGGTTGCTTCGCCTCTCGTGGTTTCGGACTCATAGACTGCCTTGATGGTGGTAGTACCCACCTTTGCGATGGTGATGACACCGGTAGTGGCCCCTACAGTTGCGACAGACGTGTCAGAACTCGACCAAGTCCAGGTGCCGGTGCCTCCGCCGGGATTTGTAACAGTTCCGTGGAATGCAAAGCCGGTAGTGCCATAGGTCAGGCTCTTATTCCCCTCGGTGATGCTGACGCCGGCATTGCCCAGTGCTCTGGCGGTGACATTCACTGTCACGTTGTAATTGTTGTAGTTTCTGCAGCCCGTCACAGGGATCGTAACGAAGGCTGCGGTATTGGCAGTCTTTGCGGATACGGAGAAGGTCAGGGTCGTTCCATTAACGCTTGCTGCCGTGACAAAATCATTGGTAAAGACGGGTACGCCGTATGCGCCGCCCTCGGGCAGTGCAGGAAGAGTTACCGTCAGGTTCTGCTGCGCTCTCTCCGCTCTTACATCTCTTGCCACAGAGGTCGTTCCGGTATAGGCCACGGGGGCAATCGTCAGGGTTCCGTAGGCCAGATTTGAAACTGCATTATAATTTGTTCCGTTCGCCACATCGAAGGTAACAGAATAGGTACCTGAACCTGTCGGTGCGGTCGCGGATTTTGTATAACTCGTTCCGGCTGTTCCGGTGTAGTATACGGTGACTGCGCCGGCGCCGCTGCGGCCACTCTTTAATGCAGGTGCCGTGACCGACTGAGCGGATCCTGTGTAGGAGCGATTGGTGGTTGCAGTGATGTTGTTAAAATCACTTACTGTCGGCGTTGCCTTCTGCAGGGACCAGGTCGCAGTCCTTGTTCCGGAATAATTCCCTGTTCCGGTAATGGTCAGAGTATTATTCCCTACATTGGTTGCAGTTCCACCAGAGGTGATCGTATATGTCACAGGGGTATCCCCAATCTGCACGCTTGTGATCACCACATTCTGCGAAGAACCGTTATACACATTCTGGGTTCCCAAGTTGATCGTCGCACCGGAGATGGGCGTTCCTACGATGGTAACCACCACGTTTCGAATAAAAGGAGCATAGTTCTCCGACCGAACCGATACGGGCAGTGTCACCACATCACCGATATGCATGTTACTCAAGGTCGCCGTGACATCGCCGGTGGTGGAATTTACCGCGAAATTCGAAACCGTTGTGGAATGAGACGTGCCGGATACCGTTGCCGCTCCGCCTACGAGGTAACGAAACTCCCCGGGATTTTTCCCGTCAAACGTATCTGACACACTTGTCGAAATCGCAGTGTTTGTGTAAACCTGTTCGATTGCCTTATTGCCAATCCCGGTCGCCACCGCAGTACCCGACTTACAAAATAGATATTTATAGCTTGCATTATTGCCATTTACACAGCAGCCATCCAAATATATAGTTCCCGAACCATTGTAGTTATTTGAAGATTTAATGATGCTGCCATCAAGTACGCAGTTCGTTAATGCTTTTAACCTTCCTTTGACGGTAAGGCTTCCTCCAAACACGCAAAGATTTGCCATGTTTATATTACTTCCGCCAGTGTACCCGGTAAAACCAATTCCGTTAGTCCCCCCACCATCAAACGTCGATTGGCCTCCCCGAATGATTACCTTACAGTTTGCTCCACTGGAAAGTACACCCGCACCAATGGTTTCTACAATTCCACCATCAATCTCAAAAACCCCATTAACTATCCATATCCCTCTTAATCTCGGATTATGTTCTTCATTTAATTCTACCTTTCCTGTTACTCTTCCACTTTGAATTCGTCCCGCTCTGGAATTATTACAGTTAATGAATATTCCGGCATTTTCGCTGAAGCCATCTGTACTTGGTATAGCATATCCTAATACTGTAGCCGTACAGTTTTGTTCTATGTCAAGAGTATCGCAATAGATTCCATATGCTGTGGGGCCTGAATCCAAACCAAGTACTTCATCAGCCTTTCCTGTAATACTTCCACTACTACCTGCCTTTATGCTTATTCCGCCGCCATAGACTTGAATACCCCTGCTGATAGTTACGCCACCGGTTGATTCACCGATCAAGGAACCACTTCCGTCTAGGACAAGATTTCCGTTATAAATTTCAATTCCTGTCTGATTATGGCATACCTGTTGACCAACTGTCTTTGCTGTTACAACTGCATCCTTAATAACAACATTGTAATCACCCACATTTTCTGTTCTTAAACCGTGACTGTAAGCATAATGAGTTGAAGATGAGCTGTTGCTTCCACCGAAAAGGCTAATCGTTCCATCAGAAAAGTCCACCGAATTTCCGGCCTTTGCTAAAACCCACATCCCGTAGGAATAAAAATTTTGCGTGTAGGGGTTTATGCGATTTCCTCCTCGTGCTGTGAGCGTTCCGCCGGTCACTTTTACCTCACCACCCGAATTATTGATCAGTTTTGCAACATCGATACCCGCTGTATATCCGGTTGAGGTTGTTGCATGATTATCACTAAGATTTCCACCATTTGCATATAATGATCCATCTGATAATTCCAAGTTACCTGAATATAGTCCAAAACTGCAAAGAACTATATTACCGGCCGTATCTACGCTAACGTTCCCTCCGATAGCATTAACTTCTGCGCTTTTTTGCCAATATTTTTCAGCTGCATATATACCGGCACTCATGGGATACCCAGTAGTAGTTTGCGTTATGTTCACATCTCCGCCTTCTGCTTCGATGGTAAGCGTTCCGCCACTCTGTTCCTCGATGGTAAGTGTACCGGTACAGTAGATGCCGGCAGCGCGGTAGGTTACAGAATCTCCAAAAGGTGAACCGTAAGCATACAATAATGGGCTTTTTCCAGGGGCATTTCTAATGGTCAGGTTTCCATCCACATAAATTCCATACGCTTCATTTTGAGTGGCACCATAAGGAAAAGTCCCGGATAAGTAATTATCATCGTCACCAGTCCAGTTACATTCCAAAACGATGTCCCCATTTGCATAAAAGGCGGTGTATTTTCCGCTTTGACCGGGAATCTCAAACTTACAGTTACTATCGTTGAACCCACTCTCCATTAAATGATCTAGTCTTAGAACACCATTATCATAAGACGCAAATGATGAATAAGTAGTGCCAACTAGACTGATTGCATTACCGCCATTGTATTCACCCGGATCCGACATCAAGATCTGTGTCGCAACCGCAGCTTCTGCAACAGGTGCATAGTCCAGCCCCTCGGCAATCCCTGCAGGCATGGGAAGTACGCCCAATACCGTCACTGCAAACAGTGCCAGCATCAGTACCGATCCCAGGACTCGTTTTTTGATGATGCTTTTGTGTCTCATTTTACCCTCCCTTGAAATGATGATTGTGCTCTTTCTTTGGACCGAGCATAGTGTCCCCAGTCTTCCTCTCCATTCTGTCACATAATCGCCTTCTCCACTATGTACGAAAGTACAGGTTGACAACAAAAATATCATCAAAAACGCCCCGGGAGGATATTCACTCCGGGGCGTTCATCGTCTATTCGTGTCTTATGCTTTTATATAGCCCAAACCTAGGATCAAATCTCGCCGCCAATCTCAATGCCTGCGTGGTGGCACTGGTCGATGAACTCGGGAGAACCGGTAAAGCCGTTGAGCACCTGCTCTCTGGTCCAGCCTTCGTTCTCCAGACGGTTCAGCCAGTCGTTAAAGCCGCCCTCGTCCGCATCGCGGTTGAAAATTGCATGATAGAGGTCTCGGATATAGTCTCCGTTGTTCCGGTTGAGGTTCGCATACTCCTCACCGTTCAGGAAGCTGTTCACCATGACTCTCGCGGTGACATCAGGTCTGTGAATGGACATCAGGGTTACCCAGAAGTCCACCTCCTCCTGCTCGGGCACGCGCTGGAAGACAGTGTCATACAGTCCGATGACCAGGATCTTTACTGGTGCGTCATTAGGACATCCTGCGATGGTGCAGTGGTCGGTCTGGATGGTGCCCAGGAGCGGAACATTTGCTAGGCCAGTGCCGGGATTCACATCATAAGTCTCACACAGATTGTAGAATTCGGGGCTGGTGAGGAAGCCCTGCACCACCATTTCTCTGGAGTATCCCTCGTCAATGAGGAAGGTCCAGCCGTTTTTCCCGTCATCATCTGCTGCTCTGTTAAAGAGGCCGAGATACAGGTAATCCAGGAAGTGGGAGTTACACATGTTCCGATCAATAAACTCAGGGCTGAAGATAAATCCTGCAGCCGCCTGTCCTGCGGTAAGGGATCCGCTCACGATCTGATCCGTCCAGCCATCTACCTCTTCCTGTGCCGGTGCACGATCCAGGAATACGTGATACAGACGGGTCACGAAGCTGCTGACAGTCCCGTCATCGATCCAGTCATCATCAGGATCCGGGGTAGGATCAGGCGTAGGGTCAGGATCCGGCTGCCCATCGTTAATGACTATTGTGAGATCCTGTGCAATCGAATCGATGTGATCTGCATCAGCAAACACCTTATACCATACATGGTAGGTTCCTGCGTTGGTAGCCGTAGGAATAGCTTCCGAATATTGTGATGCATCAGGTTCCGTCGTCAGAGTCGTAACCGCATATTTAAGCGTTCCGCCGACTGCTTCTCCTGCAGTGATAAGTTCCTCAGGCTGTCCGGAATAAGTAACATTCAGACCAGTGGGTTCTACC